>OHJT01001259.1_pt1 | contig 14308 bp, 14 predicted proteins | sample 1568651 | NCBI WGS metagenome assembly OHJT01 (sample SAMEA3879608, study PRJEB24766) | human gut metagenome | biome: human-associated habitat; feature: feces | place: USA | collected 1985/1987 | reverse complement strand
AGTACAATATTTTGATTAAGGATTTGTCCAAAAAGAAAGGCTTTGAAGGAGAATCCTATATCCGTCTGGCGGTGAAACGTCCGGAAGAAAATCAGAAGCTCATTGACGCCATGAGAGCAGAATTTGGAGTGTGAAGAACATGAGAGTTTGTGTGATTGGCGGAGGAAATATTGGAAGTGTTTTAGCGGGGGACATGGCTTTTCGAGGATATCAGGTAGATCTGCTTACCGGAAAACCGGAAAGCTGGAGCCATGAAATAGAAGTATATGATTTAGAACAGGAAGAGGTACACTCTGGCAGAATTCATAGGATTACAGATTCCATGGAAATCCTTTCCCAGGCAGATGTGATTTTTTCTACCTTGCCGTCTAATGTGTTTTGCGAAAAAATCAAGGAGATGACCCCTTTTTTGAAGAAAGGGACTTATCTTGGAATTGTTCCGGGAAGCGGTGGATGCGAGTTTTGCTGCCGGGAGGTTCTTGAAAAAGGCTGTGTTCTATTTGGTTTTCAGCGGGTACACAGCATTGCCAGAATCAGAGAATACGGGAAAGCTGTAAATGTAACCAGCAGAAAGAAAGAAGTTCAGATTGGAGCTATTCCCAAAAACAGAACAAGGGAAGTCTGTAAAATAGTGGAAGAGCTGCTTGGTATACCGGCAAGGGAGGTCAGTAATTATCTGAATGTTACGCTGACACCGTCAAATCCTATTTTGCATACAACCAGGCTGTATACAATGTTCCGTGATTATGAAGAACCTATGGTATATGACCAAAATATTCAGTTTTATGCCCAGTGGACCGAAGAGTCCTCAGAAATGCTTCTGGCTTGTGACCGGGAACTTCAGAACATCTGTAAAAAATTTCCAAACCTGGATTTGCATCAGGTAGTTTCTTTGAAAAAGCATTATGAGGTACAGGACAAGAGACAAATGACTGAGAAAATCAGCCATATTCCGGCTTTTCAGAATATCTGGTCACCAATGAAGAAAAAGGGAGATGGATATGTGCCGGATAAAAGCTCCCGGTATTTTCAGGAGGATTTTCCGTATGGTCTGTGCATTATCAAAGCGTTTGCTGTGATTGCCCAGGAAGAAACACCAAATATAGACTGTGTATTAAAGTGGTATGAACAATTTTCCGGCGAAGAATATTTTCAGCAGGAGGCATTTACCGGAAGAAGTCTGAAGAAGCTAAACCTGCCACAAAATTATGGCCTGTTTACTGTAGATCAGGTACAGCAGTTTTACGGACAGACTGAGGAAGAGATAGATACATGAGATTAACGGAGTTTAAAGGAAAGAGTAATAATTTACAGCTGCTGAAGTTTTTGGCAGCTGTGTTTGTGGTAGCAAGTCATTCTTTTGCATTAGCGGCAGGCAGTTCTGAGAATGAATGGTTCATGAAACTTACAGATGGAGCGATGTCTCTGGGAGGCGCTGCAGTGTCTGTCTTTTTTTGCGCCGGAGGATATTTTATAGCGAAAAGCATGAACCGTGTGCAAAATGGAGTTACATATTTTAAAATACGGATACTTCGTATTTTTCCATGTCTTATGGTTGTGGTATTCCTGTCAGCATTTTTATTAGGGCCTTTGGTAACAGAGTATAGTCTGTCAGAGTATTTTAAAGACACCCAGGTATACCGTTACCTGCTCAATGGTGTTTTGCTTTTACAGCACAACCTTCCGGGGGCGTTTCAGGATAATCCTTATTTGCCTACAGTCAATGGAGTTTTATGGACGCTGCCTATAGAATTTCTTTGCTACATAGCATGTTTTGTTATGTGGAAATTAAAATTTCTGGAGCAGAAAAAGTGTGTATTTAGTATTCCTTTGGTGATTTTTGGAACCTTAGGAATCTACTTTGTGGCAGGAAAAGCAGGAGTATCCGGGCTGACCCCTACTATCAGACCCATGCTTTTATTTTATATGGGTATTTTGTTTTTTGTATACAGAGACAAGGTTATTTTTAAGAAATCGGTATTTTGGTGGCACATGTCTGCATTAGTCCTGTCAGTTCCCCTGCAGCTGGTGAATGCGGCAATGGTGCTGTGTTTTCCATATATTTTGTTTTATTTGTGTTTTGCTGTAAAACAGGTATCTGAAAAAGTGGGAAACGCAGGCAATATTTCTTATGGAATTTATTTATGTGCGTATCCGATACAACAGGTGATTGTATGGATGCATGGAGACACAATGTCACCTTACTGGAATATGGGAATGGCCATTCCTTTTGCTGTTGCAGGAGGATACCTTTTGTACCGATATATTGAAAAGCCGCTTATGAATTTTAAAGGAAGAAGGCTTGCCTAGAAGTTCAGATAGGCTTATAATGAGAAAATGGAAGGAAACAAGAGAGAAAATGGGAAGAGAATATGATGCATATACGTTAAAAGCAGTTCAGGAGATTGAACTGGAGATGTTAGAGTGCTTTTTGGAGATTTGTGAAAAACACGATTTAACATATTTTGCTTTTGCAGGTACTGGCATTGGAGCTTTGCGGCATGGAGGATTTATTCCCTGGGATGATGATATTGATATCAATATGCCAAGAAAGGATTTTGAGAAATTCGTAGAAATTGCCAAGCGAGATTATGGTGACCGTTACTATTTCTTAAATGCCACAACAGATGAACATTATCCCCTTATGACTACCAGATGGTGTAAAAAAGGAACTGTTTTCTGGGAAGAATCTTTAAAAGGTGTTCCCTGCAAGTTTGGGATTTTCCTGGATTTATACCCCATGGATGAAGTCAGTGATGACCCGAAAAAGCTGCGGCGTCAGGCAATGCCGGCCTGGTTTTGGAGCAAAATTATGATTCTCCGTGAAGTTCCCTATCCGGTATTACCATTTCAGGGAATGACAAAAAAGGTGATTCATGGTATTTGTGCCTGTGTTCATGTGCTTTTAAAGACTTTTCATGTTTCTCACAACTGGCTCTATGGCAGATGTATGGCTGCCTGCACAAAATATAATGGAGTTGGAACGGATACGCTTGGTTATTTGTGCAGTTCCCAACCTTATGAAGATGTGCTGAAAAAAAGCCAGGTGTATCCTTTGAAAAAGCTGAAGTTTGAGCATTTGGAATTAAATTTTCCAAATAAAATCGAAGAGATGCTTACAGCAACATACGGAGATTATATGAAACTGCCACCAGCAGAGAAGAGAAAGAATCATTTTCCGTATCGTTTGGAACTAGGTGATTACACGCCGGGGAGAAAGGCTGAAAACGAATAAGAATGGATAAAAATATGCAAAGTCAAGTAAAGAAAGATTATTTCTGGAATACCATGGGAAGTGGGATTACTGCTGTATTTTCGGTTGTTGTCTTATGGGCAGTGACCAGGATTATGGGGCCTTATGTGGGAGGCGTATTTGCTTTTGGATATGCAGTGTCCCAGCAGCTTCAGACAGTGGGAGCCTATGAAATTCGTACCTATCAGGCAACGGATGTTCGTGAAGTTTTTAAATTTGAAACGTATCTGGCAGCGAGAATCATTACCTGTCTGGCAATGATTTTATGCGCTGTGGCATATGGGTTCTACCATGAGGGCTTTACGGAAGAGGCAATCGTGCTGATTCTCATTTGTATGTTAAAAGTATTTGATGCATTTGAGGATGTATTTCACGGGATGTTTCAGCAGCATAAGAAGCTTTATATAGCAGGAAAGGCGCTTTTTTACAGAATGCTGATTACCATGCTTGGCTTTGTTTTATTCCTTTATATTACCAGAAGCCTTCTGATATCCTGTATCCTTACGATTCTTATTTCTGCGGTTGCAGTTTTTTATTTGAATGTTCCGGAAGCCAAAAAAATGGTTTCTATCCGCATCAGATTCCAGTGGAATCAGATTAAGGGACTTCTGATATCTTGTTTTCCGCTGTTTGTGGGAGCTTTTGTACTTCAATACCTCAGCAATCTCCCCAAATACGGTATGGATCAGTATATGTCTAAGGAATATCAGACGTATTACTCTATCCTGTTTATGCCGGCATTTGTGATTAATTTGTTTAGTGGGTTTGCATTTAAACCGCTGCTGACTTCGCTGGCAGAAAATTGGGTGGGGAATCAGAAAAGCAAATTTATGGGGACGATTGTAAAAGGACTTCTGATTGTAGGCGGACTTACCGTGGTTGTAATAGGTGGTGGTTATCTTCTGGGAATTCCGGTATTGTCCTGGATATATGGTGTAGAACTGGCGCCTTATAAGACAGAGTTTATACTGCTTCTTTTGGGCGGAGGCTTTAGTGCAGCAGGTGTTATTTTGTATTATGGTCTGATGGTTATGCGCTGCCAGAAGCTGATTTTGTACGGATATATTCTTACCTTATTGATTTCTCTGCCATTTTCAGGTATGATGACTCAACAGTGGGGAATGCTTGGAGCATCCCTGCTGTATGTGGGACTGATGCTTTTAAGATGTATCATTTTGGTATTCTCCATCTGGTGGGGAATGAGAAGCAGCAGAAAAAAAGAAAAAGGAGATTTGTCTCATGAAGTATTCTGAGAACAATCATACATTTGTAGTATGTGCATATAAGGAAAGTCCGTACCTGGGGGAATGTATTGAATCGTTACTCCAACAGACAAAAAAGAGCAGGATTTTGATTTCTACGTCAACGCCAAATGCTTCTATACAGGAAATTGCAAAGAGATATGAGCTTCCTGTAGTTGTGAACACAGGGAAAGCCAGTATAGCAGACGACTGGAATTATGGATGCAGCAAAGTAGAAACAGAATTGTTTACCATTGCTCATCAGGATGACATTTATGAAAAAAATTATCTGGAAGAGATTCTCAAACATTTGAATAGAGCTGAGAATCCGCTGATTGCATTTACAGATTACGGAGAATTGCGCAATGGGAAAATATGTCTGGGAAATACTATTTTAAAGATAAAACGTTTGATGTTAAAACCTCTTACCATTGAGCGTTTCTGGAAAAGTAAGTGGGTACGCAGAAGAGTATTATCTTTTGGGGATCCTATCTGTTGTCCTTCCGTGACCTTTGTAAAGGAAGCCCTTCCAGATAAAATTTTTACTTTTGGCTATCGCAGTGATGTGGACTGGCAGGCATGGGAAAGGCTTTCCAAAATGAGCGGGTCCTTTGTATATGTGAAGCAGCCGCTGATGTATCACAGAATTCATGAAGAATCTGAGACGTCTAAGGTGTTGGGAGACCATGCACGTAAACAGGAGGATTACGAAATGTTTTGTAAATTTTGGCCTGGTCCTATTGCAAAATGTCTGGTAAAACTATATACTCTTGCAGAACACAGTAACGAGTCATAAGGATAGGAAAAATGAAGGATAAATTAAAAAAACTGATTATAATTCCCGCCTATAATGAGAGCGAGTGCATTGAAAAAACCATTGAAAATATTCAGAAAAATGCAAAAGACTTTGATTACATTATTATTAACGATTGTTCCACAGATAATACCAGGGAGATATGTGAAAGAAATGGTTTTCACATTATTAACCTGCCGGTAAACCTGGGAATTGGAGGAGCAGTTCAGACTGGCTATATCTATGGTATCCGTTATGGATATGACATGGCAGTCCAGGTAGATGGAGATGGGCAGCATGACGCGGCATTTCTGCAAAAAATGGCAGATTGTCTGGAAGAGACAGGGGCTGATATGGTCATTGGTTCCAGATTTATAGAAAAGCAAGGATTTCAGTCAACAGGAGCAAGACGGATAGGAATTCGTTTCTTTACCTGGCTTATCCGGCTTATGACCGGCAAAACAGTGACCGATCCGACTTCCGGTCTGCGTATGGTGAACCGAAAGATCATGGCAGAATTTGCAAAGGACTATCCTAAGGATTATCCTGAGCCGGAAACAGCAGTTACTGTACTGCACTGTGGCATGAAAATAGAGGAAATTCCTGTTGTTATGAAGGAACGTGCCGGAGGCGTTTCCTCTATTTCCATGAAAAAGTCTGTTTATTATATGGTGAAGGTTTCCATGGCAATTATCATTGAACGAATGAGGAGGCGGAAGTAATGAATATGCGTACACAAATTTTAGTTGTAGGTATAGCGCTGATTTTTCTGGCAGTTATTTTGCAGCAGGTGAGGAAACAGAAACTGGGGCTGCGCTATGCACTTTTGTGGATTTTGCTTTCTGTGAGCATCCTGGTTATGGGATGTTTCCCACAGTTGATTACGGTAGTTTCCAGACTCTGCGGTATTCAGACGCCGGTAAACATGCTGTTTTTTATAGGAATTTGTTTTTTGTTGGTTATTATATTTTCTCTGTCAACTGCGCTTTCCAGAAATTCGGAAAAGCTGAAACGTCTGACACAGGAAATGGGATTATTAGAAGAAAGATTGAGGAACATCCAAAGTGAAGAAAATGAGTAAGCAAAAAAGTATAGGTTTAATTTTAGTTTTAGGGGTGTTTTTATTCCTTTTTCTGTATAAATATGAGGGAACCAGAGTGGAGCCGCGTCTGGGAGATACGGTAGGATATCTGACTACCGTAAGTGAAACCGGTGCGGAAGAAGTGCTGAATCTGAAAGCCGGGGATGTATACAGACAGACGGTTGTAGGAACCAGGGATGAAATAGCAGGATTTTCTATCCGGTTTGGAACCTATGGACAGCAGGTGAATGGAAAACTGAAGGCTGCCTTTTCAGATGCTTCCGGAGAAAAGATTTATGGGGAAGAAACCTTTGAGGCAAAGGATTTAGTGGATAATCAGTACCATTCAATTTTGTTGGATGATATTATTACGGATGGTTTCCAGAAAGAATATGAAATTTCTCTGGAAGTTCTGTCTCTGGAAGAGGGAAAACAATTGGCACTGTTTGCATCCAATGAGAATATTTATGAGAACGGAGACCTTACCTATCAGAATGAAGAGGTGAAGGATACGGACATTGCCTGTCAGCTTACCGGTACTTCTGGGTTTATGCAGAAATGGTACTGGATGGTGTGCGCTGTTATTTTAATTGGATTTCTGGTATTTGCCTTTGTGACATTTATTAAGCAATGCAAGCTAGAGTATGTTTATCTGGTTCTGGGGCTTACTTTTGGAATGGTATTTATTCTCTGCCTGCCTCCATATACAGCTCCGGATGAGGGAACTCATATTTCTACAACCTATGCGTTTGTCAATGAATTTCTGGGTGAAGAACCTATCTTTGACGAAGAAAACCATGTAATCAGTCGTGGGACAGATGGTGATATTGGCGGTGAAGCACAGGTAAGTCTGGCAAAATTTCATGATGTCTATGAAGCTGCCAAATATCCCAGCGGGGATATGGAAAGAAATGTTGCAAGGCATGGGAAGCTGGATGTTCCATTTACCTGTTATCTGCCTCAGATTCTGGGAGTTATGCTTGGTGTTCTATTAAAATTTAGCGGATTCTGGACTTTGTACCTGGGAAAAGTATTTGCCATGCTGTTTTTCACAGCGTGTATTTTCTTTTCTATTAAGCTAATCCCATGGGGAAAGATGGTGATTATGACAGTTGCCCTGTTACCCATGTCGCTGGAATTAGGAAGTTCTTTTTCCTATGACTGTGTATTACTTGCCCTGTGTATGTTATTTATTAGTTATACCTTGTATTTAATTTGCAAAAAAGACAAAGTTACATGGAAAGATTTCCTTTTCCTTGGAATTATTATCTGCGTCATTGCGCCATGTAAAATGTTTTATTTCCTGATGGCAGGTATGTTGTACCTGATTCCAAAGGAAAAATATAAGAGCAAAAAAGCTTACTGGATGATTAATACAGGAATTCTTCTGGCAGTGCTGATTATTATGCGGTTCCAGTTTTTGACAAGTCATGTGGGAGGAGCAACACCAAGCGCAATAGAAGATGCTACAGTGAACTATTCCATTGCAACGATTCTGGGAGATATTCCTCATAGTATCAGCGTGCTGTTTAATACTGCAATTTTTAAGAGTGAGTTTTATTATAATTCCATGTGGGGAAATCAATTAGGAAGTCTGCAGGTTTATATTCCAACATTTGTGATTACCAGTTTTGTTCTGGTACTTTTTGCAGCAGGTGTCTGTACAACAAGAGAAGAACGGGTTATTTATGAACCAGATGCAAAATTCAGGTGGGTGAACCTGGGATTGAGTCTTTTGATGTTTTTAGGAATTTTAGCGGCACTGTGGATTGGATGGACACCGGTTACTTATGGGGTGATTGAAGGGGTTCAGGGACGTTATTTCCTGCCATTTCTGCCTATGGTGTTTTTATCCATGAGAAACAAGACGTTTCTTTTACAGAAAAATATTGACAGAGGGCTGTCTGCTGTGCTGTTTACGGGACTGACATTTACTTTCTTGTATATGATACCGTATATCGTTCAGTAGAAAGTGATAAGTATGTGTGGGAGCTGTTGAAAGACAGCTCCTTTTTTATGAGTTCCCACCGTTAGGATATCTGATGTGTGGGGGATTGTATTTTGCCGGAAGATGATGTAAAAATATTTACAGAAGAATTAATGTTTAAGACGGTGTAGAAATGATTGACTGGGAAGAACAACAGCAGTGGACAGTAGGAGACATTATCCGTAAGATGCGGGAGGAGGCGAAAATAGGACTGGAGCAGCTTTCAAGGGGGCTGTGTTCTGTAGCCACGTTAAGCAGAATTGAGGCAGGTGAGAGGGAAATGGATCTTTTGCTGGCATGGAGGATTTTCCAGCGTCTGGGATATAAAATAGATAAATATGAGCTTTATGCAACAGAAGAGGAACTGCAGCAATGGGGGCAGAGAAGACAGATGGAAACTTTGGCGGTAAAAGGAGATACAGAAAATCTGGCTTTTGCTATTAAAGACTACCGGAAACAGTGGGGAGAAAAAGTAGAAGAAAATCCTTTGCAGAGGCAGTTCCTAAAATATATGCAAGGGCTTTTATGCATGCAGGAAGGATATTTTCAAGAAGCAAAAGAGTTATTAGAATCTGCTACAGAGGAAATCATTCCAAAGGGAGAACAGACAGTAGGAAATGCTGCTCTTGGAGAAATGGAACTGGAAATCCTTAATGTTCTTTCTGATATTTATGAGCATATGGGTGAAGTAGAGAAAAGTGAGAAACTCAGGGAAGTTCTCTTGGAAAACATAGGGCGGGAGAAAAAAAGAGTTACAATCTATTTGGAATTATATACAGAGCTTTTCTGTAAACATGCCAGAGACATGATAGAGACGAAAGGAAGTGCCAGAACTCTGAAAGGAGCAGAAGAATGTCTGAAAATTATGCAGGAAGAAAAGAAAACCTGTCACTGGCCCCAAATGCTACATATTCAGGCAAAGTGTCTGGAAGACCTTTTTCTAAAAAAAGGGGAGGAAAAGGAGGTTATGTTGAAAAGCTGGCAAAAGGCATACTATATTTACCGCTTGTATGAAAAACAGGAAGAAGCAGAAAAAATCCGGAAATATTTGGAGGATACTTATCAATGGGATTGTATTATATAGGCGAGGTCATCAAACGGACAAGAGAAAGTCTGGGAATGACGCAGGAAGAACTTTCAGAAGGTATCTGTACCACAGAAACCTTATCCAGAATCGAGACAGGAAAACGGACGCCCAACAGGGCAAATTTCAAAGCCTTAATGGAGCGTATGGGAAGGTGTGGGGAAAAATATTTTCCTCACATACGTGTAGAAAGTTATAAGAAAATGGAACAATGGGAGAAGATTCTCAAGCTTAATCAGTCCCATCAGTTTGAAGAAGCTTTAATGGAGCTGGAAGATTTTGAAGAGCATCTGGATTTAGAGGATAAAGTAAACAGACAGGCTGTCATGCGGATGAGAGTATTGTGCAGGTATAATTTGGGTGAAATCAGTGCAAAAGAAAAGAGAGTAAAATTAAATGAAGCACTAAGATTTACCATTCCTTATTGGGATGGAAAGAATGTCCCTAAGGGAGTGTTTACCAGGACAGAGTGTGGGATAGTTTGCAATATTGCGGTTTCCTATATGCAGGAAGAAAACTATCAAGAGGCATTGGATATCATGCGGCAGATGCAGAAATATTTTGAAACAACAAGGATGAATGAAGAAGAAAAATGCGTCAGCGAAGGGCTTCTATTGTCAAACATGGCACAGTGCCTGGGGAGAAGTGGAGAGACAGAAGAAGCCCTGGAAATAGAGGAGAAAGAAGCAAAGAGATATATGAAACATGATATGGCAGGAAGACTTTATGGAAGTTTGTATAATATTGCTTTTGAGATGGAAGTACTACATAAAGATAAAGAAGCCTGCAAGGAAAAGCTGGTACAGGCTTATTACATAGCAGACTTCGTGGGTGATATTAGAATGAGGGATCATATACAGAAACACTTTGAAGAAAGGTATGGAGAGCTTAAGATTTAGTTGTCAAAGGGGAAACCGTCATGATATGGTGTTATGCATAGGATAGATGGTTGTATCTGGGTAAGTGATTCTTCTTCAATAACTGTAGTATTTTTCGGTGTAGAAAGAGACTGAGAGATTTTGTTAATGTTTCCCAATATAACTATGCTGCCAAGCCCTAAAAGTATTTTGTAAAAAATTTTTTTCATGGTAAGTATTCCTCCTTTGAAACTTTCGGGGCATATTATAAGGTCTGTAGAAATAAAAGTCCATGACGTTTTTGGAAAAAATGTTTTCCGAAAACGTCATGGACTTTTAAGAAATGGCTTAGTATAATGCAGACGTAAAGACACGTGTTTTTAGAAAGTGAGGAAGGAGGTATACGTTATGAAGCGTGAAGAACAGGAGTTTAATCTTACAAAAGACCGCACAAATTTAAAAAATTGTGAAATTGATCTTTCTGTGGTAGATGTTTCACTTAACCCAGATGCAGAAGATCCAAATGCTTATCGTTTATTAGTTGATAAGCCCTATTAATATAGGCGGATAAAAGAGGGACATCTTAACCAATTTGCATGTTAGTGATTAGCTAAGAATTTGCTTCATTGATGCAGATTACAGTTTAAGATGTCCTTTTTGTTTAGCAATTTTCATAGATAAAATACATATTCTGTGACATTAAAAAACTTTAGGATGTTTGCAGGGAAAGGATAAAAAAATGTCTAAACATTATAATGTTTTAATTGTTGGTGGAGGACCTGCTGGATTATATTCATCTATTGTTTTGAAGCGTGGAATTCCGACCTCTACAGCAGTAGAAAAAATAGAAGTGGGAGTATTAGAGCAGGGAATTTTTGGAGGTTTAACAAAATATGGACATATTACTATATCAAAGAAATGGTCTTTTTCTGGTTCAAATTTAATTGCTTCTTTTTGCGAAGAGGCAAAAAGTTTGGGAGTAGATCTTAGAGAAAACGAACGGGTTCTGCAAGTTATCCCTGAACCAGATAAAGTGTTTGTTAAAACAGAGAAAGATGAATATGAGGCTGATTATGTTATTCTTGCGACTGGTTTGCTATCTAATCCTGATTTTTTAAAAGATGAGAACAAATTTACGATTGCTTTACACACGCCAGAACATATGATGGAAGAGATAAACGAAAAGGGTGCAAAAAAAATACTCTTGTACGGACCAGATAAAAAATCCTTAGAAGAATTACAATTTCATTTACTTGAATTAGGTGTGCAAGAAGTAAAGATAAAAAAATGTAGTTTGGAAGAAGAAGATTTGTGGAAAGTGGAAGAGCAAATCTCAAAAGAGGAATATTTGTATTACGATTTAATTATGCTTGATTATAATTCATACAAAGTGTGTAATGATTCTATTCCACGTTTGAAAATTAAAGGATTAGAAACGAAAAATAATTTCTGTATTACAGATGAATTCGGAAAGACGAATTATGAACGTGTGTACGCAACAGGAACGGTTGCAAATGTTATATCAGGAGTTCTAATGGCTATCACCTCTGCTTTAGTTACATCTTTAAAAGTAGGTAGAAAAATTTCAAAGTATACAATTGCAGAACCAAGCGGAAGATTTCCATGGTTTCCAAGAGAAAATAATTGGAATGATAGTTGGTTAAAATGGTACGAAAGTGGTAAGATAATTTCTGAAGATGATTCAAGGATGTGAATAAAATGAAAGTAATATTTGTAAATTCTAAAATAGCACACTACGAAGATATTTTTCCAATTGGCTTAGTTTCCTTATGCACTATACTTAAAGAACAAGATTACGATTGTGAGATTGTTGACTTTACAAAATGGAGTGAAAATAGTTTTTCAAAGAGTGATAGATTAAAAGGTGATGCTGAAGAATTTTCTGATTATATTGCAGAAAAGAATCCAGATATTATTAGTTTTTATACTATGGCGAATTCATATGAATTTTCAATAACAATTGCAAAAAAAGTAAAACAGAAACTACCGAATACGTTTGTTATTTTTGCTGGTCCGCATGCAACCTCCTGTGCAGAAAAGACAATGCAATACCTTGAATTTGTAGATTTAGTGGCTCTTGGAGAAGGAGAACTAACTATTGTGGATTTGTTAAAAAGTATCCCTAAAAAAGAATATTTCTATATGCCTAATGTATGCTGTAGAAAAGATGGTGAGATTATACTGAATAAAGAATGCGATTTAGTCTCTGATTTGGATAAAATTCACTTTGATTATAGCTTTGTTGATGGAATAGAAAAGTTTAACAGTGCACCGATTGAGGCAGGAAGGGGATGTCCTTTTTCATGTACTTTTTGTTCAACAAAATTATTTTGGAAACAGAAATATAGATTAAAAAGTGCTGATAAGATTCTCAGTGAAATGGACTTTTTGTACAATGAATATGGGATTAAAAAATTCAATATGGAGCATGATTCACTGACAGCTAATAAAAAACAGATTTTTGCACTTTGCAATAAACTGATTGAGGCAAATAGGGGATATACATGGGGATGTAGTTCAAGAGTGGATGTTTTAAGTGAGGAGTTAATAGACTTATTATATAAAGCTGGTTGCCGTAGTGTTTTTTTGGGAATTGAGACAGGGTCTCAGAGAATACAGAAAGAAATAAATAAAAATTTAGATCTTAGTAAGGTTAAGTATTTTATACCATTACTTATGAAAAAGGGAATGGCAGTAAGATGTTCTTTTGTTTATGGATTTCCAGGAGAGACAAAAAAAGATATATGTGATACGTTAACAATAATCGATTACTTACTACAAAATGGAATATATGATATAAGTTTGTTTAAACTTACATTTTTACCAGAAACGGAATTGTATAATCATTATAAAGATGAACTTGTTATGCAGCTTATTGAAGATACTTCGTATTTTGCTCTGGGAGATAGAGGCGAAGAATACGCATGGGCAATTCAAAAATATCCAGAATTATTTCCTCAATATTGTAAACATAAAAAGCCTTTAGCTTACAAATCAAAATATATTGAGTGTTTTGTGAATTATTTTCTTATGATTCTTTGTAAGAAATTAAAAACTACAGCTAAATATCTTAGGGAAAAGTATGAGAATATTTATGAACTTTATGAAGCAATGTTTGAATGCTGTGAAGAAATAGATCAGGTTGTAGCCAGTTTGCTGGCAAAAAAAATTACAAATGAAGAGTTTGAAAATTTGATAATACAACATTTTCTTAAGTTTATACAAATGAAATATTTTGAATTAGATAAAGATGCATTATTAACGTTTATACAGTGTGATATGGATATAATTGGGTTTTATCATGATACAGTGGATACATGTTCAAAAACATATGATTATGACATTATCGAGTATTTAACAAAGAAAAAAATAAAAAGGGAAACGGTAATGGTAACTCTTTTTAGAAAAGAGAATAAAATTTATCTTAAAAGAAGGGATAAGTATGAATAAGCTTAAAAAAAATAAAGCTTTTTGTAAAATTATTTCCCATAGGATTTTTATTAACTTGGGAGACAGCCTCTTTTATATTATTTTAATGTGGGTATTATATGATTTGACAAAAAACTCCTTTTATACAGCTATTGGCGGATTTATGTTTTCTTTGTCTGATGTTCTGAACTTTTTTGTTGGACCAATCATTGATCGTTGTGGTAAAGAAAAACTTCTTGCAATTACCAGTGGTATTGCATTTTTCGTGATAGCAGGTTTGTGTTTTTTTTCTTTAGGTAACATGCTTAATGTGTGGATTTTGGTATTCAGCATACCGCTATTTAACTTGACATCGAGAATAACTTATTCCATACATAATGTAGTAGTACCTGCTATAGTAAGTAAAGATGAACTGGTTACTGCTAATTCTATCCTTTCAATGACAAATACTGGAATTGATTTATTGTTTAATGCAATATCAGGAGTACTTTTGGTTGTTTTGAGTATACAGGAAATTTTGTTGATAAATAGTACGATTAATCTGTTGGCTCTTTTGGTAGCA
>OHJT01001250.1_pt1 | contig 14407 bp, 14 predicted proteins | sample 1568651 | NCBI WGS metagenome assembly OHJT01 (sample SAMEA3879608, study PRJEB24766) | human gut metagenome | biome: human-associated habitat; feature: feces | place: USA | collected 1985/1987 | reverse complement strand
CAAGTAGTCCTACGAGTATTTTTGAAAACTTCTTCATGAAATTAGTTCCTTTCTATTTATGTAATGACGTTATAAGTAATTTTGAGGATTTACATAATTTCCATTCTTTTTCACAACAAAATGCAGATGTGCACCAGATACCATACCAGTTGCTCCGGATTTTGCGATCGTCTGTCCTCCTGACACTCTTGCCCCTGAGGATACTAGAAGTTTGGAGCAATGCAGATACATCGTTTCCAGTCCATTTCCATGGCTGATTTTTAAGTAATTGCCATTGTATGCATTGTATCCAGCATCCACTACTGTACCAGAAGCTGCTGCTACGATCGTTGTTCCAGTTGAACATGGAATATCAATTCCAGCATGCAGTTTTCTGACTCCTGTAACTGGATGAATTCGGTAGCCGTACCCTGATGAAATACTATGACAAGACGGTACCGGCCAGCTCAGATTTCCTGACGAAACTGTTGTTGCTGGCGATGTTGTCGTTGTAGTTTCTTTCTTGCTTTCAGTCGTAGCCTTTGATGTTGTATTCTTTGATGCCGTACTTCCTGTCATATTCTTTTCTGACTGTGCTTTCGATGTCGTATTGTCTGCATTACCGTCTTTCGCCGATGCAAGATCCATCTCTTCTTGTCGTTTTTCCTCTGCCTCAAACCATGCCAGTAACTCTTTATCAGATGCTAACTGTTTCTGGTAAGAAGCTAACTTAGATTTCTTCTTCGCAGCTGCCTGATCCAGTTTTTCTTTTTCTGTCTTTGCCTTAGCAGTCAAAGTCTTTGTATTTTGATAATCCTGTTTCAGACTCTTCGTTGCCATTCGGATCTTATCTTCCGTTGTCTGTAATTGCAGAAACATGTTACTGTCATATTTGGAGATCTTTGAAACATAATCAGCTCTTTTTAAGAACTCCTGAAAATTATTTGCTTCAAAAATGACTTCCATATATGCCATATTTCCATTTTCATATAGAAACTTAATGCGCTTACTCATGATCCTTGACTGATCTTCTTTGGATGCCTTTGCCTCTTTTAATTCCTGTTGTGTCTTCTTTAACTGTTTCTGTACAGAAATAAGCTTCTCTTGACATGCCTCATACGCATCATTGCTCTTTATCATTTTCTCATCAAGATCTTTGATCTCCTGCTGCATCTTGCGGCTTTGTTCTTCTAATTTCTTTGTTTCCTGCTTTACCTGTTGTTTTTTTGCTGCAGCAAACACTGTCGTCATAGGCAGATTCGAAGCGATCATGGCTGATATTAACATCATAATGATCCCCGCCTGATATCTTCTTTTCATGAGTTCCCCTTCCTAGACTTTTAAATACTTACGGATCGTGATAGAACTTCCAAGCAATCCGATCACGATTCCTACCAACAATGCTAACGGAAGTAAGTATAACATAATCTGCTGGATTGGTACAAATTTCATAAAGACTGTAACAACATGAAACTTATCATTCATCCAGTTGATGATCCCTTCATATCCTGCAAAAATAATCGCTGTTGGAATCAATGATCCCAAAATTCCTATGATCATTCCTTCTGCCTGAAATGGTGCTTTAATAAATCCATTCGCCGCACCGATCAGCTTCATAATTGAAATTTCCTCTTCTCTGACTGCAACTCCAATAGACACTGTATTGCTCACGAGGAAAATAGAAACTGCCATTAAGATCAGAATGATCCCACCTGCAAGATACGTTCCCATTGTATTGATCTTCATCATTCCTTCCGCCGCTCCTTCAGAATAACGGACTTTCCTGACACCATCAATCGTCTCTAAATGCGATACTACCTGTTTGTATGATTTTACTTCTTTTAATGTGATCTCATAGGAATCTGATTCTTTTAGCGGATTGTTTCCTTCAAATCCTTCCAGAAGCTCTTCATTCCCTTGAAATACATCCTTCTTATAGCTTTCCCATGCTTCTTCAGCAGATACATACCGCATCGTGGCAATATCTTCTTTTTTCTTTATTTCTTCCCCAATCTGATCTTTTCTTTCTGCAGAGATACCTGGTTCAAAAAAAACAGAAATTCCTACAGACTGTTCCATCTGCTGCATCGTTGACCTTACATTCAATGCTACAGATAAAAATGTTCCTAACAAAAAGACACAAGCAATGATCGTTCCCAGTGATGCTAATGAAAACATCTTATTCCTGAAAATATTCCTTGTGCCCTCTTTGATTCCATACAAAAATCTTCTAAATATCATAGGACCCCCTTATCTCATCCTGTTCTATATGTCCATCTTCGATCAAGATCACTCGTTTGCCCATCTCATTGACCAACTCTTTGTTGTGCGTAACAACTAAAACTGTTGTCCCACTCTTATTGATCTCTGAGAGAAGCTCCATGATCCCTTTGGCTGTCACAGGGTCCAGATTCCCAGTTGGCTCATCAGCCAGTAATAATACTGGATGGTTTACCAAAGCTCTTGCGATGGCAACTCTCTGCATCTGACCGCCGGACATCTGATTCGGCTTTTTCTTAAGCTGATCCCCAAGTCCTACCTTTACAAGCGCATCCTTTGCCCTCTGTCTTCTTTCGGCTTTTGATACGCCCGACAGAGTCAGTGCAAGCTCGACATTTGAAAGCACCGTCTGGTGCGGTATCAGATTATAGCTCTGGAATACGAATCCAATCGAGTGATTGCGGTATGTATCCCAATCTGCGCTTTTGAATTCCTTTGTGGATTTTCCGCCGATGATAAGGTCGCCGTCGGTGTATCTGTCAAGACCGCCTATAATGTTTAAAAGCGTGGTCTTGCCGCATCCCGACTGACCGAGTACAGACACGAACTCGCTTTCACGGAAGTCAATGCTGACGCCTCTCAGCGCGTGGACCTTTTCGTTTCCGATTTTATAATCCTTTGTTATGTTTTTCAGTTGTAGCATCGTTTTGTCCTTTTCGCTTAGTTTAAATAATGGGTATAAGATTATTTTATATCCTGTATCAAACAATATTTCGGCTTATTTTAAGCCTGCTGTGTTAACGGTATTTAAACTTTTCTTTTTCTTATCTTCTTTTTCGTTTTCTTTGTTTTCAACAGGGAGATAGACGGTGAACTGCGTTCCCTTGTTAAGCTCGCTTTTAACACGAATCCTTCCTCCGCACAGCTCAACGATACGCTTTACCATAGCAAGACCCAGCCCGTTGCCGCCTGTTGCGTGTGAGCTGTCGCCCTGATAGAATTTCTCGAAAATACGTTCTGTAGTGGCTTTGTCCATTCCTATGCCGTTATCGGTGACACGCACACGGATTTCATTGCTGTTCTTCGGGTTTATGTCAAGGCGTATCTCGATAGTACCGCCGTCCTGAGTGTATTTTATAGCGTTGCCTATAACGTTCAGCCATACTTGCTTCAGCATTTCGCTGTTGCCGTAATAGTTAAGCTCGCAAAGCTCGGGGATTACCTCCTGATTCTTTGCGCCCCACTGGCTCTGTAACTGCAGAACGCATCTGCGAAGCTCCTCGTCAAGAGAGAACTCCTTCTTATCGGTGATTATCTCCTGGTTTTCCAGCTTGTTCAGCATAAGGATATTGCTCGACATATTTATGAGCCGTTGCGATTCGTTTATGATTATGTCGATATATTCATCCTCCTGCTCCTTTGTAAGACCGCCTTTTTTAAGCTGTTTTGCAAAGCCGTATACGGAAACCATAGGAGTTTTGAATTCGTGTGAGAAGTCGTTTATGAAGTCGTTTCTGAAAAGCTCGGTATTGCCAAGCTCCTTTACCATTATGTTGAAATTCTCCTGTATATGCGAAAGCTCGCTGTTTCCGTTTTCCTCAAGTCTTACCGAAAAATCGCCTTTTGAAACCCTGAGCAGACCCTCCTTGAGATCGTTTAGCGGACGGAGAAGTATGCCTGACAGCATCGCAGACAGTATACTGCCGATAATTACGCACGAGCAGAGCATTATCAGGGGCATAAGCATAGGTACTACCTCAATATGCTTCATCAGACCGAAAGCACTGAGGATATTATAGATCATCACGCAGATAATGCCTGCGGATACCATTATGAAAAATACGAACAACACAACATAAGCGTTTATCGAGCGTAAACGCTTTTCTTCATCGCTTATTCTCTTGTGCATTTTATTCCTCCGTTTTAAGTCAATGCTGTTTCAGCACAGCCTTGTAGCCAAGCCCTCTGACAGTTACTATCTCAAAATCCTCGTTGTCACGGAAACGCTCACGCAGACGGTTAATATGTACGTCAATCGTTCTTTCATCGGTTTCGGTTTCCATATCCCACAGCTCGTCCATAAGCTGACGGCGTGTAAATATTTTGTTCTGATAGCTGAGCAATTTGAACAGCAGCATAAATTCCTTGTTGGGAAGCTCGTGGGTGACACCGCCGCAGGTAACTGTAAGCGCATCATAGTCAAGCACGGTACTGCCTGCGTGGAGCTTATGCTCGTTGGCAATATTACTGCGGCGCAGGAGTGCGGATATGCGAAGGAGCATTTCCTCGTCATCAACGGGCTTTACCATATAATCGTCCGTTCCTGCACGGAATCCCGCAATTTTATCAGCCGAGGTTTCTCTTGCGGTCACCATAAGAACAGGGGTGTTGCAACCGCCCTCACGAAGCGTTTTAACAAATTCGTAGCCGTCCATACGGGGCATCATTACGTCAAGCAGGATAAGATCAACGTGCTGTCTGTCGAGTATGTCAAGTGCGTCTATGCCGTCAACGGCAGGTACCGGCTCGTAGCCGTTTTGCTTAAGCACTGTGCACATCAGTTTTCTTGTGTTTGTATCATCTTCCGCAACCATTATATGAAACATATTATTTCCTCCGTTTCTTTAACCGGTGTTAATTACTTATATTATAGTTTTCTTCATTTAACCGAATATAAACCGCCTGCCGTTTGCCGATATAAACAAATACGCCCTTGCCGCAGATTGTTCCTGCGTTACGCAAAGGCATATTTATATCAGCTTGTAGAAAAAGTACGCTTTTAATAAAATAGATTAAGTTTTCAATCCCTATCCCCAAACCCCTTTCCCTCGGAAAGGGGCTGAGTGTGGGGCTGCCGCCCTCACCCCGCTTGGGGCTTCGCCCCAAACCCCATTTTAAAATTGTATAGATTTATCTACAGGCTGATTTATAAATCAGATATTCAGCAGATATGACAGTGTATCGCCTATTTCTCCGAGTGCGTTTTCAGGTGTCATACCGACAAGAACATCGGTCGCTCCGTGTTCAACGCAGAAGGAAGCAACGTTGAAGTTGCAATAGCGCACATCTATGACATATATTTCACTGAACGATGACGTGAGGCAGGGTATCATTGCGCTGGGGTAATCATCTTTAAGCACAACAAGAACTCTGTCATTCTTTACATCGGTGGTGATATGCTTTATATAGCTGTCGGCAACCATATAAAGACTGTAGAACGAGCTTGCGCTGTAGTCTGAGGCGGGCATCAGCGGATATTCAAACTGATACTCATAATCTGCATTGTAATACTCGGTGGTATAGTCGTTCTTGGGTACATAATAAGTGAATGTTTCGCCCTCGTACATAAGGCCGTCATACTTTGTTGCGGCATAGACGGAGCCTAAGCAATCCTTCTCGTATTTATCGTAATCGGACAGCTTTGCGAATTTTACATCTGCGGCTTTGGCAAAGCTCTGAGCAACATAATATGCGCCGAGCTGCTGCCAGTGGCAGTCACGCAGGAAGAAAATATTCTCCTTCTGGTGAGGCAAAAGAGCATCCATAGCATCTATGACCTTGACGTCCTTGCTCAGCATATTTGAAATATATACGGAGTCGCTAAGCTCGGTATACTGAGCCTTCTGAAGCTGAGATGGGGTTATGAATGTATTCTGCGTCAAAGCGAGCAGGCTGTAGACGTTTGCACCGGGAAGTGCTTTTGCAAGCGAATTTACCGTGTTGGCATAGTCCTCCGCATTTTCACGTTTGCCACTGTAAATCTGTGCGCCGTATATGGTGTCGCCGCTTTGATAAACAAGCTGTGAGCCTTCTTCGAAAAGCACCTGTGCATTCGGGTCAGATGGCTCTGTATATGTGTTTTCGGGCTTAGGCGAATTACTGCTTTCATCGGGTTTGGAGCTTGTTTCGGCTTTGGAAGTGTCAGCCTTGCTGTCATTCGAGTTATCCTTTGACGAGGTTTCGTCTTTGCTTTCCGGAGCATCGCTTGATGTATTGGACGGAGCAGGGGTAACAATAACGATAGGCTTTGTTGACGCAGTTGTAACCTCGGTCTGAGATGAACCGCTGTTTACCTGTGTGACATTGCCTTTAATCTCAGCGCCGTTCAGCGAGAATCCGAAAAGCGAGCGGAAGCCTGCGCCGATAGACTTGAAGGTATCTCTGAACGGTACGGTATCATTGAAGAAATAGCTTATATCCTCTGTGTATTTACCGCTCCAGTAAGCGTCCCATGTAAACTCAGGGAAGGTGGCAAGGTTACGCTTTTCGGCTTCGGATATGGTAGGGCGCGGCAATACAAGCAGACCGACAGCCACTACAGCAAAGAATGCGGTGCATACACCGATATTTATTCTGACGGCAAGCTTTTTTTTACGCTCGGAATCGGAACTGCTTTCGGGCTGTACCTTATCTTCATTGTCCTGTTTTTCGGGCTTTACTCTGATTTGCTTTGTGCTTTCTGAGTTTTTTTTGCCTTTCGTGGCTTTTACGGAATGAGTATCTTCGCTTTTTGCGGCTCTGACAGGCTTTTCGTGTTTTGCTTTCTTAGGCTCGTGGCTTTTCTGGGATTCCATCTTCCGACGGTATATCTCGTTAAGCTCCTCAAGCTCCTTATCATCAATATGGTCTGACAATGTTACTCACTCCTTTCTCAGAACTGCCAGTAGATAAACGGGTTGTTGGTGGCGTTTACAAGCAGGATGCTGCTCAGTGCAAACACCGCAACATTAAGCACCGTCTGAACTACAGAGGTTGCAAGGTAAAGATTTTTGCTTTCTAATTTTTTCTTGAGTGCGGGGATAACAGGCATACACAGCACTACGCTGACGATGAAAAGCCAAGCGTTAGCTGTCATATTCTGCATCGAAATCTTGTCTGTGAACGAGTTTCCGTTAAGTCCGACAAGGTTTCCGAGGAACGTGCCGAGCTTGCCTAAATCGGTAAAGTAGAATATGCCGAAGCCGACAACAACCACTATCGTATTGTAAATATGCGCAACAGCCTTAGGCATCTTTCTCATATTCTTGTTGCCTATGGTACGTTCTATCAGAATGAACAGTCCGAAGTAAAGACCCCAGATTATATAGTTCCAGTTTGCACCGTGCCAGAAGCCTGTGCAGAACCATACGAGAAAGAGGTTGAGGTATTTTCTTCTCTTACCGAAGATAGGAACATACAGCAGGTAGTCGCGGAAGAATGTACCGAGCGAGATGTGCCATCTCTGCCAGAACTCAGTGATATTCTTGCTGACAAACGGATAACGGAAGTTTTCGTCAAAGTGGAAGCCGAATATACGTCCAAGACCTATGGCTATATCGGAATATCCGGAGAAGTCGAAGTAAACCTGCATAGCGTAGACTATTACCGTGTACCACGTTCCGACAACGGACAAAGACGCAAGATCGCCGGTCTTGAAGAACGTATCGACGATAGTGCTGAGGTTGTTTGCAAGGATGACCTTTTTACCAAGACCCATGCAGATTCGTGTAATACCCTCGCTTACATCGGCAGAGGTTATAACTCTGTTGTCTATCTCGTTTTCGATTACGGCATAGCGGACAATAGGACCTGCAACGAGCTGTGGGAACATCGAAATGTACATAAGCAGCTTGTACCAGCTTCTCTGCACCTTTATCTTGCCCCAGTAGCAGTCGAGGATATAAGAGATGATCTGGAATGTGAAGAAGCTGATGCCTATCGGCATTTCAATATGCGGAACCGGCAGATCCACAGGGCTTATTGCATTGAAGTTTTCGACAAGGAAGCCTGTATACTTGAAGAATACAAGAAGTCCTATATCGAACACAAGCGTACAAGCGGTCACTGCTGTAGCTTTTTTGGTGTCACGGAACTTATCTATCAGAAGTCCGCCGACATAGTTTACGGTAACGCTTCCTATAAGCAGGAATACCCACACCGGCTCGCCCCATGCGTAGAATATCATTGAGAATACGATAAGCACCCAGTTTCGATATACTGTTTTACGGCAGATGAAATATGCTATAAAGCACAGAGCCATAAAGAAGTACAGAAAAAATAAGTCGGCGAATATCAACTGTATCGTCCTTTCTTTTGCAGCTTTTAGTATCTGAGATTTTTTGTCTGTCTGATTTTAGGCAGACCCTAATCAGTATAATTATACTATATCCGAGCCTGTATGTCAATTTATAAACTGCATAACTGTGATGTTTTTCGGTACTGCGAAATGTAAGGTTAACAGCCGGCAGTTATGGAGTGGGGGAGGCGGAAAAGTGATGCCGCTTCTGTGCCAGCCATACAACAAACCCCCGAAACCGTGATGTAAAACGGTTTCGGGGGTGGAGGTTATTGCATTTGATCGGTAGTCCGGATTTAACACTTTTGTTTATAAGCACATTATGTGTCTTAAGTAGTGTTTAGATAACGCTTTAATTACTTAGTTCCTTGATTTTTTCATAAATATCAATCCAATTATAAACTCTTACGATATTATCATGTTCGATTTTCTGATTATACCTTGTATCAAACAGTAAAACTTTAATACCGTTCTCAGCAAGGTGCAGTGCGACTTCAGGCTTATCATCAATCATTACATCGACTTGAAGCTCTCGGCGTTGTCCATCATATCGTCACGGTCCCGAACAGCTTGCGGAAGAAGTTGTACGCCCGCCCGTGTGATACGGTCTTTGTTATCTCGCTTTTTATTTCGTTTATGTCTATGTCGGATGACAGCTTGGTTTTCATTTGTGGTGTTCCTCTTTTCAGGTGGAATAAAATTGATATATTAATTATAGATGAAAAGAGTGTGGGTGTCAATGGGGGTAATTTAAATGTAAATTCATGAATATTAAGTGCAAAATATACTTGAAAAAATTGTAATAATATGATATAATACAAAAAAGGAGATGAAATTATGGCTGTGCCAAAATATGATGAATTATTGCCTTCAATAATTCGTTGCTTGGGAGATAATGAAATACATTCACTCAAAGAGTTGACAGATTATTGCGCTAAAGAATTTCAACTGTCCGATGACGATAGAGCAGAAACTATTTCAAGTGGACAAAACAAGTTGCATAACAGAGTTGGTTGGGCAAAATCGTATTTAAAAAAAGCCGGTTTAATTGAAAGCCCTAGAAGAGCACATTTTTGCTTAACAGAAGAGGGTAGAAAAGCTTTGCAAAGCGATCCGAACTGTGTTAATTTAGAATATCTAAGTCAATATGAATCATTTAATGAGTTTCTCGGAAAAACAAATCGTCATGAAACAACAGCGTGTATTATAAAAAATGATAGTCCTCAGGAACAAATTGAAAATGCGCTTGAAGAACTCAACGTTGAGCTTGCAGAAGAGTTAATGACTGAAATTATGAAAATGTCGCCATACGAATTCGAGCGTCTTGTTGTAAAACTGCTTATTGAAATGGGTTACGGCACAATGGAAGAAAATAAAGACGCAGTTACTTCTAAATCGCATGATGAAGGTATAGACGGAATTGTAAGTGCTGACAAATTCGGTTTTGATTCTATTTATATTCAGGCTAAGCAATGGCAAGCTGACAGCGTGGTAAGTCGTCCGGAAATACAAAAATTTTTAGGTGCACTTGCCGGGCAAGGTGCTACAAAAGGAATATTTATTACAACCGCACAGTTTTCAAAAGAAGCTGTAAACTTTGCCTCAAAGCAATTGCACAGCAAAATTGTACTTGTCAATGGAAAACAGCTTGCGAAGCTTATGATAGATTATAATCTTGGCGTTTCAATCGTTGCAACCTATAAAGTCAAGAGGATAGATTCAGACTTCTTTAATGAAGATGTGTGATTTTTGTTCGTTTGGCAGGAGCAAGCAGAGAAGTTTAAAAACTGAAGAAACGCAAAAAAGAATGCGACTGTTGGCGATATACTATCCTGAATACGACGCTTCCGGTCAGTTGCACTAGTAGATCTCGCCGTCGCATGGACTGAGCGATATGTTGGCGGATGCTTTTACCAAAGGAGAGACTGAAAATGAATGATATTGATTTCCGAAATACGCTTGTAAAAGCATTGGCATTGGACAAAGTGCCGTTTCCTGAAAAGGACAAGGTTTTATCTATACTTTTACGGAGCAACACGTATATTGAATACACTGGTATATTTACTCGCCGTGAATGGAATACGTACTGTGCTATCCTTCACATTCAAGTTCCAGTTGAAAATTACGAGCTGATAAAAAAATCAGAAGGTAAGTTGTTAAGTATTGCTGAAAAAATATTTGGCAAACAAGACGACTACTACTTAACTGATATAGAAACAGGAATAGTCGTTACATCTCATGAAGTAATTGATTTTTCAGGTATTTCTGTTACTGGTGTTGTCACTAAGGCCATTGAAGATGCCGAAATCTTCATGCGCGATGGAAAATATGATTCTGCTTTTGATCGTGTACACACTGCATTTCATGGATATCTCAAAAAGAAGCTTGACGATCTGAACGAACCGTATGAAGAGTCTGATACACTTAATCAACTATATAATAAGCTTCATGCCTATATGAGTTCTAATATAGTAACAGATCAGTCAGGCATCATTAGAACTGCCCTTCGTAGTGCATCTGGAATAATAAGCTCCATAAATGATTTACGAAATAGACACTCATTGGCACATCCCAATGTGAGCATTATTACTTCTAGAGAAGCAAAACTGTGTATTAAACTCGTAAAAGATCTTACTGACTACATTGAGTTAGTGATATAAACAAAAAAGGGCTATCAGACTTTCAAAAAATCTGATAGCTCTTTACTTTTACAATAATTCAAATAATGTTGCCATTTTGTTGCCACAAAGGACTTCAAAGTAGCGAAAAACCTGTATTTAAGGGCTTTTTAAGTGGTTCGTATTATTCCCACTCAATAGTAGCCGGCGGCTTGCTCGTAATATCGTAACAGATTCTGTTGATATTCTTGACCTCGTTTACAATTCTTACGCTTGCCTTTTCAAGCACGTCATAAGGGATTCTTGCAAAGTCGGCGGTCATAAAGTCGCTGGTCGTAACACCTCTTAATGCGAGGGTGTAGTCATAAGTTCTGTCGTCGCCCATAACGCCTACCGAGCGCATATTAGTGAGTACCGCAAAGTACTGGTTGATGCTGCGGTCAAGGCCTGCGTTTGCGATCTCCTCACGGAAGATGTAGTCTGCGTCCTGGAGGGTTGCCAGCTTTTCACGGGTAATCTCACCGATAATTCTGATAGCAAGACCGGGGCCGGGGAACGGCTGACGCCATACGAGGACATCCGATAAGCCAAGCTCGGTACCGAGCTTTCTTACTTCGTCCTTGAATAAAAGGCGGAGAGGCTCGATTATCTCCTTGAAGTCAACATAGTCGGGCAGACCGCCTACGTTGTGGTGCGACTTTATAACTGCGGCATCGCCTGTACCGCTTTCGATAACATCGGGGTAAATCGTACCCTGTACAAGAAAATCAACCTTGCCTATCTTCTTCGCTTCTTCCTCAAATACACGGATGAATTCTTCGCCGATGGTCTTCCTCTTTGTTTCGGGGTCGGATACACCTTCAAGCTTGCCGATAAAACGGTCTGCGGCATTTACTCTGATGAAGTTTACGTCCCAGTCCTTAAACGCCTGCTCGACCTCGTCGCCCTCGTTCTTTCTCATAAAGCCGTGATCAACGAACACGCAGGTTAGTTGGTTGCCGACTGCCTTTGAAAGCAGTGCGCAGGCTACCGAGCTGTCAACGCCGCCTGAAAGAGCAAGCAGTACCTTGCCGTCGCCGACTTTTTCACGAATCTGCTTTATAGCTTCCTCCGCATAGTTCCTCATTGTCCAGTCGCCCTTGCAGTGACATACTTTATAAAGGAAGTTTCCGAGCATATCAAAGCCCTGCTCGGTGTGGTTTACTTCGGGGTGGAACTGTGTAGCGTAAAATCCCTTTTCAACGTTCTCGATTGCGGCATAGGGGCATTTGTCGCTGTGACCTACAGCCTTGAAGCCGTCGGGGAGAACCTCGATATAATCGTTGTGGCTCATCCATACGACAGAGTTTTTCTTAAGACCGTCAAATACGGCACATTCCGTATCAAATTCGCACTCTGTTCTGCCGAATTCAGCGGCGGCGTTCTCGTTAGCCTTGCCGATAGTACCGCCAAGACCGTAAACCATAAACTGCGCACCGTAGCAGATGCCGAATATCGGTATGCCGAGTTCAAATATTTCTTTTGTCATTCTGGGGGAGTCGTCAAGATATACGCTTCTCGGACCGCCTGTGAAGATGATGCCCTTAGGATTCTTTGCCTTTATCTGCTCAATAGGTGTCTTGTATGAGATGACCTCGCAGTATATGTTATGTTCTCTGACTCTGCGTGCGATAAGCTGATTGTACTGACCGCCGAAGTCAATGACGAGTACGAGCTCGTGCTCGCTTGTTGAAAATTCCGCCATTTTCCAGTTTCCTTTCCTTCTTGTCTTTGGGAATTCAAGTGCGAAAAACCGCACCGATGGTGATATTACATATTTCTTAAAGTATAACATATCCGGATGGCTTTTGCAACGGCTTTTTGAAAAAATAAAATCAGTAACGTTTACGAATTATCTTGACATTTCCCTTTAAATATGATAAAATCATATACAGAATAAGTGCGATAAATTTACGCACTATATTCTTTGGAAGGCAATAAACCGAGAAAATGAAAGGAAGTATCAATTATGAGCCATATAGATGTAACATCGGAAAACTTCAAGCAGGAGGTTTTACAGTCCGATAAGCCGGTTTTAGTGGATTTCTGGGCATCGTGGTGCGGTCCGTGCAGAATGCTCGGCCCTGTGCTTGAGGAGCTTGGAGAAGAACATCCCGAAATCAAGATATGCAAGGTCAATACGGATGATGAACGTGAGCTGGCAATAAGCTTCGGTATAGATTCTATACCCTGCGTAATATCTTTTAAAGACGGTAAACAAATAGACAAATCGGTTGGTTTTGTCAGCAAGGACAAGTTGCTCGCTTTACTCGACTAAAACTGCAAAGCAAGACGGGGAGCGGTTTTACAGTTGCTTAACGCTAACTTGAAAATGGCGTAAATTTTCAGAAAAAAGTGTGATATTTCAATATAAATTTATCAAAAGGTCTTGATTTTTTTTGAAATTGTGTTACAATATAAGCAAGTCATATAACTCTATGACAAAAAATCACAAGGAGGATCATTCCGATGGCTTATAAAATTTCTGATGATTGCATCTCTTGCGGCGCTTGCGCTGCTCAGTGCCCCGTTGAGGCAATTTCTGAAGGTGACGGCAAGTACGTTATCGACGCTGACACATGTGTTAGCTGCGGTGCTTGCGCAGGTGTATGTCCTGTTGGCGCTCCCGCTGAGGAATAATTTTAAATCAAGGACAGCCATGAGTTTTCAGCTTATGGCTGTTTTCTTTACTGTTTGTGAAAACGTTAACACGCAGAAGAATTCTGCAAGTTAAAAGGAGAATCTGATATGAAGATATATTCGGTAAACGATAAGGAATTTGCCGCATACGGCAAGGTACATACCGGTTATGACGTAAGCGACCTGCTTTCAGCACTTGACAAAAGCACGCCGTTACCCGACGCTGTAGGATATGTTCCGAGCGAGGCGGCACTTGAAAATACAAAGCTGTTCGGCCTTTTGCAGAACAACGCATACGGCGGTATGCCTGTTCAGCTCGGCTGGTGCAACGGCCACAACACAAAACTCAACTGCCTTGAGTATCACCGTGACAGCGAGTTCAACATAGGCTTATACGATTTTGTCCTGCTGGTTGCGAAAGAGGATGATATTGTTGACGGCAAGCTTGATACATCAAAGGTTATGGCTTTCAAGGCTAAGGCGGGAGATGTTGTCGAGGTTTATGCCACAACACTGCATTACGCTCCCTGCAATGCGACTAAGGACGGATGCTTCAAGGTGGTAATCGCACTGCCTAAGGGAACAAACGGAGCAAAGCCCAACATTACTCCCGTATATGATGAAGATAAGACGCTCTGGGCTTGCAACAAGTGGTTACTGGCTCACGCAGAAAGCGATGAGGCAAAGCAGGGTGCTTATGTCGGTCTTACAGGAGAGAACATCGACATTAAGGATATTATATAATCTGTTTTTCATAAAATCCGTACCGGTTAGCTGCCGGTACGGATTTTTTTTATCTGCAATCAAAACCACGCGTTGAACGCGTGGTATGCACTTGCCCTTCAAGGGCATAATA
>OHJT01001244.1_pt1 | contig 14476 bp, 10 predicted proteins | sample 1568651 | NCBI WGS metagenome assembly OHJT01 (sample SAMEA3879608, study PRJEB24766) | human gut metagenome | biome: human-associated habitat; feature: feces | place: USA | collected 1985/1987 | reverse complement strand
TTATTCGGCCATGCAGTTGAAGAGTGATGAGCTGAACCGGGTAAAAGAGACGAATATGATTACTGCTTTGGCCGGAAAGGCGGCGGGCATGCAGGTAAGTAAAAACTCTTCCGGTCCGGGGGCTTCGGCTAAGGTCAGTATTCGTGGCATCCGTTCGGTGGTCAGTGATAATCAGCCACTGTATGTGATAGACGGAGTGCCGATGCTGAATTCTACTTCCGAACAGGCCTATTCGGCTATTGGCGGGACTGCTGATGCGGGCAATCGTGACGGGGGGGATGGCATTTCCAACTTGAATCCGGAAGATGTGGAGAGCATTACTGTATTGAAAGGTGCACCGGCAGCAGCTTTGTATGGAAGTCAAGCGGCCAATGGCGTGATTCTGATAACGACCAAAAAGGGGAGTACGGGCGCACATAAAATCTCTTTTTCTACCAGTCTGACTATTGATAAGGCTTTCAGTCTTCCCGAAATGCAGAATCGCTATGGCGTTAGTGATGGTGTGGATAGTTGGGGAGCACAGGAAGCATTGCCTGAACAAGATCATCTGAATGATTTCTTTCGTACCGGTTTTACCTCTATTACTTCCCTTTCTGTGAGTCATGGGAATGAGAAACTGCAAAATTATTTTTCTTATGCCAATACTACCGGGCGGGGTATTGTCGATAAAAACCGGTTATCGAAGCATAATTTGAATTTGCGGGAGACTTCCGTACTGTTCAACGGCCGTTTGAAACTCGATGGAAATGTAAATATCATGCGGCAGGTAGTGGAAAACAAACCGGTTCCGGGAGGATTTTATATGAATCCGCTTGTGGGATTATATCGTTTTCCGCGTGGTGAAGACCTTTCTTATTATCGCGATAATTTTGAGGTGTACGATGAAGACCGTAAGTTGAATGTGCAGAACTGGCATGCGCCTTCTGACGATTTCGAGCAGAATCCTTACTGGATTGTAAACCGGATTCAGAGCAAGGATACCCGTGCACGGGTGATCGCCTCTTTATCGGCGCGGGTGAAAGTAACCGATTGGCTGGACATTCAGGCACGCGGTAATATGGATTATATAGGTGATAAGTTACGGCAGAAGTTTTATGCGTCTACCGCTCCGGCTTTGGCAGGTGTGAACGGGCGGTATCTTGAGATGGATTATCAGGAAATATTGCTTTATGGCGATGTGATGGCCACTGTAAAGAAACAGTGGAATGATTTTTCGTTGGATGCCGCTATCGGTGGCAGCATCAATGATAAGGTGGTGAATTCCACCCGTTATGATTCAAAAACGGCCTCATTGAAATACCCCAATGTCTTTACTTTGGCCAATATCCTGATGAACAGTGCTGCCGTGCTTGATCAGAGGATCGATGCACACAGACAACTGCAATCTGTATTTGCCACGGCACAATTGGGATATAAGGAAAGCGTCTTTATCGACGTGACGGCCCGTAATGACTGGGCTTCGACGCTTGCTTTTACGAAACATGAGAAGAGCGGCTTTTTTTATCCTTCGGTCGGTGCTTCTTTTATTTTCAACAAATGGATGGCTTTACCCGAATGGATCTCTTTTGGAAAATTGCGTGGGGCATACAGTAAGGTGGGGAATGATATTCCTTTGTTTATCACCAATTCTGTTTCGCATGTAGTGGCCGGTGGAGGAATACAGGCAAATGATGCCGCTCCTTTTGAGGAGATGAGACCGGAAATGACTTATTCTGTAGAAGTGGGGACGGAATGGCGTTTTCTGCAAAGCCGTTTAGGCATCAATGCCACTTATTATCGCACGAATACCCGTAACCAGTTCTTCAAGTTGCCGGCTCTTTCCGGTGATCGGTTTGCATACCGCTATGTCAATGCCGGCAATATACAGAACGAAGGATGGGAGTTGACATTGGATGCTGCTCCGGTGATGAACAGGGATTTTATGTGGAAAACTACATTGAACTTTTCGTCCAATAAGAATAAAATTATCGAATTGCATGAGAAATTGAAAGAGTTTGTGTACGGGCCTACCAGCTTTTCCTCGAGTTATGCCATGAAGTTGGTGGAAGGTGGTTCCATCGGTGATATTTACGGGAAGGCATTCGTGCGTGATGCAGAGGGAAATATCGTTTATGAAACCGACGGAGACAACAAAGGCCTGCCGCGGGTGGAGGGTGACGGGAATACGGTAAAAGTGGGAAATGCCAATCCGGTTTTCTCTATGGGGTGGAGCCATACTCTTTCTTATAAAGGAATCAGTCTTTACTGTCTGATCGATTGGCGGTATGGCGGAGATATTCTTTCGCAGACACAGGCGGATATGGATATGTATGGGGTATCCAAAGCCACGGCCGATGCCCGGGATGCCGGATATGTCCTTTTGGAAGGCCGTCGTATAGAGGATGTGAAGAGGTTTTATAAGAATGTAGTCGGCGGACGTGCCGGTGTGACGGAATATTATATGTATGATGCCACGAATATTCGTTTGCGGGAGTTTTCGTTGAGTTATCGCTTGCCGGCAAACTGGATACAACAGATGAAGATCTTTCATGAAATACAGCTCTCTTTTGTGGGGCGCAATCTTTTCTTTTTCTATAAGAAAGCGCCTTTTGATCCGGATCTGGTACTCTCTACCGGAAATGACAATCAAGGGATCGATGTTTATGGAATGCCCACTACGCGTAGCTTGGGATTCAGTATTAAGTGTGACTTTTAAAACGGAGGGTGGATAGATGAAAAAGGACATGGTATTTTTATTTATAGTGCTGGGCGGTTTCTTTGTTTCCTGTACTTCCGGTTTTAGAGAGTTCAATACCGATTTGGCCGGCATTACGGATGAAGACCTGAAAGTGGATAATAACGATCATGGCATCCGTTTGGGAATTATCCAGCAGGGCATTTATTTTAATTATGATTACGGTAAAGGGAAAAACTGGCCTTTCCAACTGATACAAAATCTGAACGCGGATATGTTTAGCGGATATATGCACGATGCCAAACCACTGAATGGGGGTAGCCATAACTCGGATTATAATCTGCAAGATGGTTGGAACAGTGCGATGTGGGGACATACGTATGCTTATGTTTTCCCTCAGATCTACCAGTCGGAACAATTTACCCGTACCGGGCAACCGGCTTTTTTCGGTATAACGAAAATATTGAAGGTGGCGGTCATGCACCGTGTGACCGATTATTACGGCCCGATTGTGTACACCAATTTTGCCGATCCTAAAGGGGAATATCTGCCGGATAGCCAGGAGAAAGTATACAATGAGTTTTTTCTTGAACTGGATACGGCAGTAACGGCATTGGCCGATTATATAGAGCGGAAACCGGACGCTTCCGAATTTGCGCGTTTCGACATTTTGCTGGATGGCGAATATTCCTCCTGGATTAAGTTTGCCAATTCTCTGCGAATGCGGCTTGCCATGCGTTTGGCGGTGGTATCTCCTGATAAGGCGCGCATGGAATTTGTGAAGGCATTCGAAAATTCGTACGGTGTTTTTGAAACCTCTGATGAGCAGGCTGCTGTCTCCACTCAGAGCGGTTATAGCAATCCGCTTGGCGAGTTGAACCTTGTATGGAAAGAAACGTATATGAGTGCTTCGATGGAATCTATCATGAATGGTTACGATGATCCCCGGAGGAAATCCTATTTTACACACTGTTCGGCTGATGAGTTGAAACAAGAATACAGAGGGATTCGTCAAGGCACTTGCTTTGCTCACAACCGTTACAATGTCTTGTCGAAGCTTACTGTCACTCAGGCTACGGATGCCGTTCTGATGACTGCGGCAGAAGTCTGGTTTCTCCGTGCGGAAGCTGCTTTACGTGGTTGGACTTCGGAAGAGGAGAGTGATTGTTATGAGAACGGGGTAACTGTCTCTTTTCAGCAACACAATGTTACCCAAGTGGATGAATATCTCAACAGCGATAAAGTGGCCTCTGACTTTATAGATGTCTATGATCCCGAGAATAATATAGAAGCCCGTTGTCTGGTATCCCCACGCTGGATAGAGGAGGCCGATGACGAGGTGAAACTGGAGAAGATCATAACTCAGAAGTGGCTGGCTATCTTTCCCGAGGGTTGTGAAGCATGGGCCGAACAGCGTCGTACGGGCTATCCGCGTCTTTTCCCGGTGCGGTTTAATAATAGCAAGAACGGTTGTATCGATACGGAGACTATGATTCGTCGCTTGAATTTTCCCGGTTCGTTGATCACAGAAAACGAAAGCCAATACCGTGCATTGGTCGATGCCTTGGGAGGAGAAGATAATGCCGGAACAAGACTTTGGTGGGATACCGGCCGTAATTGGTGAAAAGTGGTTGAAAACGGGCATATAGAGTGAGGGAATACCCCGGTTTTTGTGCACCGTGCAAAGCTTTCCTCAGAACGGTACTTAAGAGCGCTAAGCACGGTGTATACAGGCGGTATGGACGGTGCTTAGCGGAGGTAAGTACCCTGCTTACGATCACCGGTATGCATAAGCAGTATTATCGTATATTATCCAATCTCCAGATTGCTCATCTTGTCCGTGATTCGGAAGTCGAATTCCGGATATTCGTATAAGCTGAACCGTGGTTCCGTTTTGCCTTCCGTATACGTCCAGATAGTGGCATAATCTTCCGGATCTTCTCCCATTTTTCCTAATTGCCGGAGATAAGCGGCGAGCGATTTATTTTCTACGATATAGATCTGTCCCATTTTATCGATAATGGGGCTGTGGCGGCGTGTTCCGTCATGATCGAAGCGAAGGATACGCTTACCGTCTTCTGTGATACCTATCAGGTTGAATGTCATGCTTTTGCCAATGGCAGGCAGATTGAGTACGCTTCGGTCGGTAGCGAGGAATGGCAGGTGGTGCTTTCTCATAAAACGGCGGATACGGGTAGCCGTGTCTTCTCCATTTTCGAGCAGGGTATATAACTCGGCAGCCTGCTCGGAGGTGAGTTGTCCGTATATCTTTTCTTCATGTTGTTCCTGCAGAGAACGGCTGTTGGGAGTGAACACCGCATAGTTTTCATTGAAACCTTTTACTGAGAAAGTGTAGTAGCACACCACTCCCAATGAATTGAGCACTTGGCGCAACCGGGTCGTATGCCCCCGTCGGGAAGCTGCTACGGTATAGACCAATTGGTTTGTAATCAGCCAGCCGGCAGAAAGTATCTTGCTGATGGCATCCCGTGCTTCGGGGGTAACTTCCAGTGGTGTCTGGAAATGGGTTTGGATGATGAACTGCTTCACTCCGATGGCAGACGCTTTTTCTTTAAACTCCCGGAGAATCTCTACTAATTCGTCATTGATGCGCATGGGCAGATAGGCTGGCAGGCGGGAGCCGAGACGTACCCGTTGCAATTCGGCATATTTTTCTCCTTCCGGTCGTTCGAGGTTGGCTTTTCGCTTGCGGGCGGCCATTCGGTAGACGGCTTCCAGTATCGTTCGCAATGTTTTGTTTTGGCTCATCAGGGCATCCCCTCCGGTAATCAGTATGTCACGCAATTGGGTGTCTTCCTCAAAGTACCCCATCAGGCGGCGTAATTTTTTGTCCCAACTCTCTTTGGGACGCAACGCTTCGAATTCGAAGTTGAGACGTTCGCTTTGAAAGTCGTACATACGTTGGCAGGAGGCACAAAGTCCGCCGCAGGCACGTCCCATCGTGTCTGGTATCAAAATAGCCACTTCCGGGTAACGGCGGTGGATGTTGTGCCCGTCCGGCAATAGCCAACCGGCAGCATTCGGCTTTCCGGGTTCTACGATATCTTCCCGTTCCCAGGCGCGAATGTTGCCATATGTCTCTACCAAGCGGGGAGAATAGAGGATATAGCTGCGGATGGCATCGTCATTATATCCGTCACCGGTGATGTCGAGCAGTGAAAGATAGTAAGGGGTAGCGAAGAAAGGCATACCCTTTTTGCGTGCGCGCGACAGCAAATACATCGTTTCGCTGGAAAGAGAATTCCCCAAAAAGCGATTCAGTTCAGTGGGGCTTTTTACTGCCATCGACAGGTGAAAACGAAAATCATTCCACCATTGGCTGACGAGCTGATATTTTTCGTCATAACTGAGTCCTTCGTCAAACCGGAAACGGGTAGAACCGGATTTTCTGTTTTCAATCTTCTGGATCAGTATGTGCAGTATCCGTTCCTTGTTTTGGGCACGGATCTCCATCACTTCCTCGTTCAGTCCCGTAGGCCAGCGTTCGGTACGGCTCTTTATCCGTTGCGGAGAGGGGAGGGGGATTTCCGTCATTTCAAGTCTTTTGAACAGGTAGAACAGGTCGATGAATAAATCTGTGGCCATCTCGGTGTTTTCCAGATTTCCGGTAAGGAATCGGTGGAGTAATGAAAAGGTTTGCACCGGCATGTCTTGTTCTGTTGAAAGTTCGTGAATACTTCTTCCGTCGTAATTGATAAGGAGTCGAATTTGCTTACCCGTATTGCTTTCTGCTTGTGGATGGAGAGACAGGAATTTATCGAGGTTGTTTTTGAAGTCCGTTTCGTTAGTGGTTTCATTAGCCAGTTGGTAAAGTTCCGGTAGCTCTTGTTGGTATAGTTGTTTAAGTTGAGAAAGGGTGAGAGTTAGCATTTTCTTTTGTTTCATAAGCTATTATTTTTTACAATTGTTAAATTGGCATGTTATTTGCTTATAAATATAATAAAAAAAGCGGAGGAATTTCTCCTCCGCTTTTATGTCACCACGTTATTTTACAGTTATTTTTTATTTTCTAACACTCTGGGTTACATTTATGCTTTTGTATCTTCATTTTTATGCTTGGGCTCTTTTTTGGCCAGCAAAACGATGTTATAAACGTATTCTGTCATCCATTCTTCGGAATAGCCGAGCCTTTCTTTATATTGACGTACGGCCATTGCGGTTTTGTGTACATCGTCTGCTTTCCATACGGTTTTTGTACATACATCGTGCACAGTCTTTGCTGTCATTCCGCGCAGTGTCTTTTTGAATATCGACGGCATACGGAATTTCCATTGCATGAGGTTACCCATCAGCATCATCAAATCGTTGGAAAATCCCTGATACATAAACAGGTAAGCCTGTATATCGTTCTGTGTACGGCAGTTTTTCTTAATGGAAGCATCTATCTCTTTGAAGAATGACTCATTGATACCATAATCTTCCATCAACATTTTGCGGGCAGCGCTTTTTTCGCCCAATCCCAGTTTGCCGCCCTGGGTCGGTATCTTAAACAGACGTTTGAATTGCGCTACATCCGGCAGGAAGCGGATATTGGTGATACCGAGATTTACGGCAATTACCGATTGGAAATATACGCGTGTCAGTGACACGAAATCTTCTACATTACCTACCGCCTTTCCGTTGGCATCGGTTTTTTTCTTGAATAAGTCAGCAAATATGCCCATATATGTATGAATTACAATTTTAAGATTATAAATTTCGTATTCCGGTTGCAAAAGTACTAAATAAGTTGATTTACACCAACTATTCGTATTCTGCAATTTATGTTATATTCATTTCTGATAAAAAAGAGGCCTCTCCCCAGCCCTCTCCGGAGGAGAGGGGGCAGATAGATACTCTTATTTAGACTAACTCAGCCAATCAATAGTATACTTGGTACACAGCTTACTGTAAAATTGTCACAAGACTAACTCAGCCCCCTCTCCTACGGAGAGGGTTGGGGAGAGGCTTCATTTCAGCCTGAAATAGAACTTATGATTTTCGAATACCGGCTCCACGATATCGAACCGGATAAACTTGGCCAGCAAATGTTCGGCAGCCCGACGTGAAATTTTAGCTTGGCGGCAATACCGGTTCAATGAAAGCGAACAATTCTTTTCAAGCAAGTCGAGAAGCAGTTGCTCCCGTTCGGTATATTGTATCAATTCTCCTGCCGGGCTGCCACTCTGTTGCCACACGCGGAGGTGTATGGGAGTCGCCAGGATGTTCTCATCCTTAATACGGATATAAGCCAGTGGTTTCCCGGTTTCATCTTTGGCATACACCGGCTTTTTATCACTTTTATCTATTTGAACGATTAATACATTGCGTCCTTCAACATGAAATGTTTGCATGGTATAATGCACCTCCGGCAGGCAATAGAGTTGGGCGGCCGCTTCTATCATGTATTTCTCTTCTTCCGAGCGTACACCGGCTATTTTTCCATTGTCTTTTACGCCGATGAGCAAACGGCCCCCATCGGTATTGGAAAAGGCCGACAAGGTGCGGGCTATCTTGCGGGCATCCGAAATTTCAAATTTAAAATCCTGTTGCTGATGTTCGCCTTCAGCTATTAAAGTATGTATGTATTCGGTATCTGTAAGTGGTTTCATGATTGCAAAGGTAAAGAAAAAAGCATAAACCGCCTTTTTTAGCGTTATTTTAGCAGATTAATTCAAAAAAAAGATTGTTTTTATGCGTTTATTTCGGGAAAGAATGTATTTTTGCCAATCATTATTAACGAAGAAAATAAAAAGGATCATGAAAGAATTAGTAGAAAAAATCGCAGCTCTTGTAGCTGACTTTAACAAAGATGCAAATGCACAAATCGAGAACGGTAACAAAGCAGCAGGAACCCGTGCTCGTAAAGCTTCATTGGAAATTGAAAAAGCAATGAAAGAATTCCGTAAAGTATCTTTGGAAGAGTCTAAAAAATAATTAGCTGTATACGAAGAAATGCAAAAGCCGGTCCATGTGAGGACTGGCTTTTTCTTTTTTAATAAGGCTTGCTTTAAGGCAATAGCTTCAAATACTCACCGTATCCCTCTTCTTGCATTTTTTCTTTGGGGATGAAGCGGAGAGAAGCACTGTTGATGCAGTAACGTAATCCGCCTTTGTCCGCAGGACCGTCCGTGAATACATGTCCTAAATGAGCGTCTCCCGTTTTACTGCGGACTTCCACACGTCTCATACCGTGAGAAGTGTCTATGTTTTCTTCAATCAGCGATTTCTCTATCGGTTTGGTGAAGCTGGGCCAGCCGCATCCCGAGTCGAATTTATCGGTAGAAGCGAACAAAGGTTCTCCGGTTGTGATGTCTACATAAATGCCCGGGCGTTTTTCGTTCCAGTATTCATTACGGAAAGCCGGTTCGGTGGCGTTCTTTTGCGTTACGGCATATTGCTCGCTGGTAAGGGTAGAACGTAGTGTGGCTTCATCCTGTTTTTTGTAAATGGGGTTAGCTGTTGTTTTAGGGCTGTTTGCTTTTTTGGCCAGATCGAACAGGGATGGGTCGATGTGACAATATCCTCCCGGATGTTTATCCAGATAGTCCTGATGGTAATCTTCCGCTTTATAGAAATTGGCGAGGGGTTTGATTTCTACGGCGAGAGGTTTGGAATACTTCTCGGCCAAGGTCTTTACTGCTGATTGTATGACAGGAAGATCCGCCGGGTCTGTATAGTAAATACCGGTCCTGTATTGTGATCCGTGGTCATTTCCCTGACGGTTGACGCTGGTCGGGTCTATGGTTTTGAAATAGAGGTCTATCAACAGGGGAAGTCTTACCTTACGGGGATCGTAGGTAACTTTCACCGTTTCGGCAAAATTGGTGTTTCCACTGCATACTTGTTCATAAGTAGGATTTGCGATATTTCCGTTGGCATAACCCACTAAGGTGCTCTCAACACCTCCGATCTGTTTCAGAAAATGCTCTGTCCCCCAAAAGCATCCCCCGGCGAAGTATATTTCACTTTGATCTTTCATTTTTTGGTTCTCCTGTTTTTTAAGATTATTACTCTGCACATTTTGTGCATTCATCACTTGCAAATAGCTCGTTAAGAGCAATATGAATATAACGGTTATTTTTATCTCTTTCATATGATATATAACAAATATAACTGTTCTTTTTGACAATGCCGACGGAATTTTTTTATTTATTTCACGCTGCCAGACTGAGAAACAGTTTGGATTTTTATAGGATTTCTCTTTTTGTTTGTTTCGGGCTTCTTCAATCTTCTTTTTTGCCCGTTTGCAACTTTGCCTTTAGTCATATAGACCGGCTCCTAAAAGGAAGACAGACCGAGAATAAACTCAAAATAAACTGATAAAAACTTTTAAGAGGAAAATTTAAACAGGCTTTTAGTTCTGAATAAAAATCAAAACAGTTTCTGAAGGGAATGCATTAAAAAACGTTTGGTTACTGCTTTATTCTTTTTATTATGCTTATTTTTGGCACAAACTATGTGCTACTTTGCAGCATAATAAAGAAAAGATGTATGGCAAAGCAACAATTCAACAGACTCATCTGGTTGGTAGATACTATCTATCGTAGTGGGCGTATCACATTTAGTGAGATCAATCGCCGTTGGCGGGCGGGAGACGCTATGCGTACCGATATTCCCTTGCGCACTTTTCATAATCACCGGCAGGCTATCGAAGAGATGTTCGACATTAATATAGAATGTGACAAGCGTACGAATACCTATTATATAGCCGATGCGGAGGGAATGTTGGGAAATAAGCTGAAAATGTGGCTGCTCAACAGTTTCTCATTGAACAGTATCCTGCAGGAAAATATGGATATGAAGAACCGGATCGTGTTTGAAGAGGCTCCTTTGGGGGTACAGCATATGGATGTGGTGATAGATGCCATGCGAACCGGACATGTGCTTCGTCTGGAATATCAGGCATATACGTGGGAACATTCTAAAGAGGTCGTTTTGGAACCTTATTTTCTCAAACTGTTCCGTCATCGCTGGTATCTGATAGGGATCAACCGGTCTTATGATGCTTTCCGCTCTTATTCATTAGATCGTATCAAAAGTTTGTCTGTCGGGGAAGAGAATTTCCGCTTTCCCCGTAAATTTACGCCGCAAGATTATTTCCGCGATTGTTTCGGTATTATTCAGGATGAAACATTGCCGCCGCAGCGTACCGTGTTAAGGGTTGCTGCCGGGCAGGTGCCTTATCTGCGTAATCTTCCTTTACATTCCAGCCAGAAAGAGATAACAACGACGGAGGAATATACCGATTTTGAACTTTATATCTCACATACTTATGATTTTATTCAAGAACTGTTCTCGAAGGGAGCAACGATTGAAGTATTGGAACCTCAAAGTTTGCGTGATGTGATGAGAAGTGAGATAAAAAAAATGCAAAAACTATATGGATTATGAATGCGAACGTACTTGAGAAACTTAAAATACTGGCTGAATCTGCCAAATACGATGTATCTTGTGCTTCCAGTGGTACAGTTCGTGCCAACAAGCCGGGGACGTTGGGTAACACCGTAGGCGGATGGGGTATTTGCCATAGTTTTGCGGAAGACGGGCGGTGTATTTCGCTTCTGAAGATCATGCTTACCAATTATTGCATTTATGATTGCGCCTATTGTATCAACCGGCGTAGTAATGACTTGCCGCGTGCCACTCTTTCCGTATCCGAATTGGTGGATCTGACGATTGAGTTTTATCGTCGGAATTACATCGAGGGATTGTTTCTGAGTTCGGGAGTCGTTCGGAATCCCGATTATACGATGGAGCGTCTGGTAAGGGTTGCCAAGGACTTGCGTGAAGTCCATCGGTTCAACGGGTATATCCATTTGAAGAGTATCCCCGGGGCCAGTCGTGAACTGGTGAATGAGGCCGGGCGATATGCCGACCGTCTGAGTGTAAACGTCGAAATACCCAAAGAAGAAAATCTAAAACTGTTAGCTCCCGAAAAAGATCATAAGAGTGTGTTCGCTCCTATGCTGTATATTCAGCAGGGGGTATTGGAAAGTAGTGAAGAGAGGAAGAAATTCCGCCATGCACCTCGGTTTGCACCGGCAGGACAGAGTACGCAAATGATTGTAGGTGCCACGGCCGAAACGGATAAGGATATTCTTTTTCTTTCTTCTGCCCTGTATCAGCGCCCCACGATGAAGCGTGTTTATTATTCCGGATATGTTTCTGTCAATACCTATGACACCCGTTTGCCGGCTTTGAAGCAACCGCCTCTGGTTCGCGAGAACCGTCTTTATCAGGCAGATTGGTTGATGCGTTTTTATCAGTTTAAAGTAGATGAGATTGTAGATGATGCATATCCCGATCTCGATCTGGAGATAGATCCTAAATTGTCGTGGGCATTGCGGCATCCCGAAAAGTTTCCGATCGACATCAACCGGGCGGATTATGAGTTGATTCTTCGTGTGCCGGGCATCGGTGTAAAGTCGGCAAAGTTAATCATTGCTTCCCGCCGATATTCCAAGCTCGGGTATTATCAGCTCAAAAAAATAGGAGTAGTAATGAAGAAAGCACAGTATTTCATTACGTGCAGTGAGCTCCCGATGAAAACTGTCAACGAAATGACTCCACAGGCTGTACGCAGCTTGCTACTTCCGAAGCCTAAAAAGAAAATAGATGAAAACCAACTAATATTAAATTTTAAAGAATGAAGATATTTACGATTAGACGATTGACGATTTACGATTGAGGTCATATAGAGATTCATAAGTAATTTCAATCGTCTAATTGTAAATCGTCTAATCGTCAATCCCATGGTCCTATTTGTTTATGATAAAACCTTTGAAGGCTTGCTGACGGCTGTTTTTGATGCTTACTTTCGCAAATCTTTTCCCGATATGCTATTATCGGAGGGGGAGGCTTTACCTTTATTTTACGATGAATTCTTTATGGTAACCACTGATGAAGAAAAGGCCGGACGGGTATGGCGCGGATTACAGAAGAAACTTTCGGCCTCCGCTCTTTCAGCCATTACTTGGTGTTGGCTTTCCGAGCTGCCGGAAGTCGGTATGTTACTGTTTCGTTATATTCGTAAGGCCATCGATGCTCCCCGTTCCATTGAAACGAATTTCGGTGATCCGGATGTATTGGAACTCTCTAAAATATGGAAACGCGTGGATTGGGAACGGTTGCGGATGTTTCAGTTTGTCCGTTTTCAGAAAGCGGCGGATGGTACTTTCTTTGCAGCCTTTGAACCGCAGCATAACGCATTACCTTTGACAATCGAACATTTTAAAGACCGCTTTGCCGATCAGAAATGGTTGATTTATGATATGAAACGCCGTTATGGTTTTTATTATGACTTGAAAACCGTAGAAGAAGTTACTTTTGATGATGACAGCAACGCCTCGCATCTGATAACCGGAATGCTTGATGAAAGTTTGATGGATAAAGATGAAAAATTGTTTCAACAGCTTTGGAAGACCTATTTTAAATCCATTACAATCAAGGAAAGGCTCAATCCGAGAAAACATAAGCAAGACATGCCTGTGAGGTACTGGAAATACCTTACCGAAAAGCAGAAGTGAGGTTATTCAATTCCTTCTACCATTTAGGGATATTTTATAGTTCGGGCATCTTTTTATTGTAAAGGAACTGTTTAGAGTAGATTTTGGAGTATTTGATAACCGATGTATGCCTAAATTCCGTATCTTCGCCAGAGAACGTTCATCTCCCATTCTTTTTCCATAAAAGTATCGAGTTTTATTATGAATGAATCACTACAAATCCGGAAAGCCGGGAATATGATAAGTACATCTGTTCTGTCTCGTATAGACCCTGTTGACTTTGTCGATACCTTTTGTTGTAGGATAACGGCTGAAAGAGATATTCGTCCGGCGGATGTACTCATTACTATGTTTACAAATTATCCGCAATGGGTGGAGGCTTTGATGAAACTTCGTAATTGTCTTGTGGAACCATTCGGACTGAAAGGCGGGAAAGGCCCTGAAGTGGCAGAATATCATAAGATAATATCAGATTTCGCAATTGCTCATCCGGATATGACAAGGGAGGAAGCGGTATTTACGGCGGATGATAAACATTTGCAGTTCTATGTTTCTGCAATCGTGCGTCCTATGGAGGCGAATGTAAAAGAGGTCACCGTTTCCACTTTAGTGCAGTTTCATAATAATTGGGGGCGGACGTACTTTTTCTTTATTCGTCCGTTTCATTCCATCATTGTTCCGGCTACATTGAAACGTGCTTTAAAGCGTATGGTCATTAACTAACTTGATTTATTTATGAAAAAAAGAATAATCTATGCTTCCTGCTTTTTTGTGATATTGATAATCGAAATTATTATCGGCGTATACATTCATGATGCATTTATCCGTCCTTATATAGGAGATGTATTGGTAGTGATACTTATCTGTTGTTTTATCAGGATTTTCATACTTCGTTCTTTGCGGCGGTTACCCGTTTATGTCTTTGTATTTGCTTGTTTCATTGAGCTGCTTCAGTATTTTCAGTTGGCCGATAGGTTAGAATTGTCAAATAACGGATTTGCGCGGATTGTTCTGGGGGCTACTTTTGATTGGAAAGATATTTTATGTTACGCGGTGGGGTGCTCTCTTTTTGGGTTGGTGGAGTATGCAGAACGTAAAATAGTGCAACGCAGAAAAGCAGCCCGCTCGTTTATCGGTTATAAAAAACGGACCCATTGGTATCTTTGAAAAATACGATAACGTTACACACAAAGTATAAAGAAACATTTACTTTTTATCTTTGGGTAAGCTATCTTTATGTAGGGATATTCAGTAAATCCTATAAAATTAGCCAACTAATTCATACTTAATGTAT
>OHJT01001231.1_pt1 | contig 14665 bp, 10 predicted proteins | sample 1568651 | NCBI WGS metagenome assembly OHJT01 (sample SAMEA3879608, study PRJEB24766) | human gut metagenome | biome: human-associated habitat; feature: feces | place: USA | collected 1985/1987 | reverse complement strand
ACGAAGTACGCGCTTGTGGTGTCGAACTAGGCTTGCCTTATGAAATGGTTTATCGCCAGCCGTTCCCCGGTCCCGGTCTGGGTGTCCGTTGTCTGGGCGCTATCACACGCGATCGTCTGGAAGCTGTACGCGAGTCCGACGCTATCCTGCGTGAAGAGTTCAGAATTGCCGGATTAGATAAGAAAGTATGGCAATATTTTACCGTGGTACCTGACTTCAAGTCAGTTGGCGTACGTGATAATGCCCGTTCTTTTGAATGGCCGGTTATCATCCGCGCTGTCAATACGATTGATGCAATGACCGCTACTATTGAACCAGTAGAATGGCCTATCCTGATGAAAATTACAGATCGTATCCTGAAAGAAGTGAAACATGTGAATCGTGTTTGCTATGATATGTCTCCGAAACCCAATGCTACCATAGAATGGGAATAAAAAAACTTTTTAGATGATAAATTGATAGCCTCAGCTTCTTATAAGTTGGGGCTATTTTAGTATTTAGGAGGAGAGAAATAAAAAAAGCTGTGAACTTATTATGTTCACAGCTTTTCCTTCGTTGGGCTACCTGGATTCGAACCAGGAATGACAGGACCAGAATCTGTAGTGTTACCATTACACCATAGCCCAATAACAGGTCGTTCCCGTTTTGCGGTTGCAAAGATACAAAGAATTTGATAATCCAAAACAATTTCGCGTATTTTTTTTCTCTAAATTCTGCTAAGATGCCGTATGCCAAAGAAATATATACCTAAAAAAAATCAAAAATTAAAAGACTTTTCCTCTTTTAGGTGTTTCATACAAGAATTCAGCGTATATTTGCCAACTGTTTAATTTTAATAATAAGTAATGAACGAAACAAAGAAACTCATTCAACAAATAACTGAAGGTATACAAGATAAAAAAGGAAAAAATATAGTTATAGCAGATCTTTCTAAAATTGGCGATACTATCTGCAATTATCTCGTCATTTGCCAGGGAAACTCCCCAAGCCAGGTGACCGCCATTGTAGAATCCGTAAGAGAATTTACACGCAAAGGTGCCAACAGTAAACCATTTGCGATAGACGGGTTACGCAATGCCGAATGGGTAGCAATGGACTACTCTGACATACTGGTTCACGTTTTCCTACCCGAAACGAGAGACTTCTACAACCTGGAGCATCTCTGGGCCGACGCCAAATTAACCCAAATACCTGATATTGATTAATAAGCCCTATGGACAATAATAATAACGCTAACAAAAAGCCCAATAAGGTCAATATGCCCAAGTTCAACCTGAACTGGTTGTATATGATCATAGCCATGATGCTTCTGGGCTTGTACCTGACCAACGAGAATAGTACAGGTACGAAAAACATATCTTATGACGAATTCCAGCAATATGTACGCAATGGTTACATGAGCAAAATCATCGGTTACGATGATAACTCGGTAGAAGCGTATATTAAGCCTCAATATGTGAAGAATGTATTCCAGGCAGACTCCAGCCGGGTAGGTAGGAATCCTATGATTACTACCGAAGCCCCCTCTCGCGAGAGTCTGGGAGACTTTCTGCAAAAGGAAAGAGACGAACAGCATTTCGACGGTTCCATCAATTACGAAAAGAAGCGGAACTACTTCGGTGTAGTGCTGTGGCAGATTCTGCCTATCGCTTTCCTTATTGGTTTCTGGATTTTCATGTCACGCCGCCTGAGTGGTGGTGGCAGTGGCGGCGGTGGCGGCATATTCAATGTCGGTAAGTCACGCGCCCAACTGTTTGAAAAAGGAACTCCTATAAAAATCACTTTCAAGGATGTAGCAGGACTTGCCGAAGCCAAACAGGAGGTGGAAGAAATTGTAGAATTCCTGAAAGAACCGCAGAAATACACAGACCTGGGTGGTAAGATTCCCAAAGGCGCTCTGCTTGTAGGCCCTCCGGGAACAGGTAAAACCCTGCTTGCCAAAGCTGTGGCAGGTGAAGCCAATGTACCGTTCTTCTCACTGGCCGGTTCCGACTTCGTAGAAATGTTTGTCGGTGTAGGTGCGTCCCGTGTGCGCGACTTGTTCCGCCAGGCAAAGGAAAAAGCGCCCTGTATCGTGTTTATCGATGAAATTGATGCCGTAGGACGTGCCCGTGCCAAAGCTGCCGCAATGGGTGGTAACGACGAACGCGAAAACACTTTGAACCAGTTATTAACTGAAATGGACGGTTTCGGTTCCAACAGTGGTGTAATCATCCTGGCTGCTACCAACCGTGTAGACGTACTGGACAAGGCTTTGCTGCGTGCCGGACGTTTTGACCGTCAGATACATGTAGACCTCCCCGACCTCAACGAACGTAAAGAAGTATTCGGTGTACACTTGCGTCCTATCAAAATAGATAATACGGTAGACGTAGACTTGTTGGCACGCCAGACTCCGGGCTTCTCCGGTGCTGATATCGCCAATGTCTGCAACGAAGCAGCACTTATCGCTGCCCGTCATGGCAAGAAATTCGTAGGTAAGCAAGATTTCCTCGATGCCGTAGACCGTATCGTAGGTGGTTTGGAAAAGAAAACGAAAATTACTACTGAGGCAGAACGCCGTTCCATTGCTATCCATGAGGCGGGACACGCTTCCATCTCCTGGTTACTGGAATATGCCAATCCACTGATCAAGGTGACCATCGTTCCGCGTGGCCGTGCACTGGGTGCCGCCTGGTATCTGCCCGAAGAGCGCCAGATCACTACCAAAGAGCAAATGCTTGACGAAATGTGTGCCACACTGGGTGGACGTGCTGCCGAGGATTTATTCCTGGGACGTATCTCAACCGGTGCCATGAACGACTTGGAACGTGTGACGAAGCAGGCTTTCGGCATGATTGCCTACCTCGGTATGAGTGAGAAACTGCCTAACCTCTGTTATTACAATAACGAAGAATATTCTTTCAACCGCCCGTACAGTGAAAAGACTGCCGAACTGATTGACGAGGAAGTTAAGAACATGGTGAACGAACAGTACGAGCGTGCCAAAAAGATACTCTCCGATCATAAGGACGGACACCAAAGACTGTCACAGTTACTGATAGACAGAGAAGTGATCTTTGCAGAAGATGTAGAAGAAATCTTTGGAAAACGCCCCTGGGCTTCCCGTTCGGAGGAGATCAGTGCCAATAAGATTTCAGAGGATCTGAAGAAAGCGGAAGAAGCAGCTGCAAAAGAAGCTGCGAAGAGCGAAAAAGAAGTAAAAGCGGAAGAAGAAAACAATGTTGAAGGCGGAACAGAAACCGGCAAAACAAAGGTTTCAGCAGAAGGTACCAAAGTTTCTGTAGAACGACCCGCAAAAGAATAAAGAACTAAAAAACGGAATTACCGTGAAAAGCAATTTCTTACAACGCGCCATCACAGGTGTGTTATTCGTAGTAGTATTGGTGGGCTGTATCCTATACAGCCCCCTTTCATTCGGTATCCTGTTCACCATTATCGGTGCACTGAGCGTACACGAATTTGGGCACCTGATCAACCAAAGCAGTGAAGTACAAATCAATAAAACGATCACCGCCCTTGGAGGCGCTTATCTCTTCCTGGCCGTAATGGGGTTCTGCCAGTCAACCATCGGAGCACAGGTATTCCTGCCTTATCTGGCTTTACTGCTTTACCTGATGATTACGGAACTTTACCTGAAAAAGAAGAATCCCATCGGCAACTGGGCTTTTTCCATGCTGAGCCAGCTATACGTGGCATTGCCGTTTGCGCTGCTCAATGTATTGGCTTTCCAATATAACCCTACAGAAAGCAGTGTGACCTATAACCCTATCCTGCCGCTTTCCATCTTCGTATTTATATGGTTGAGCGATACAGGTGCTTACTGTGTAGGTTCCCTGATTGGCAAGCATCGCCTATTCGAACGCATTTCCCCTAAGAAATCTTGGGAAGGAAGCATCGGTGGTGGTGTATTCTCTATAGCCTCTTCATTTGTATTTGCACACTACTTCCCATTCATGCCTGTTTGGCAATGGGCAGGACTGGCATTGATCGTTGTTATATTCGGCACATGGGGAGACCTGACGGAATCACTGATGAAACGCCAGTTAGGTATTAAAGACTCGGGACATATCCTGCCCGGGCACGGAGGAATGCTCGACCGCTTCGACAGCGCTTTACTGGCAATCCCCGCGGCAGTGGTCTACCTCTATGTATTGACCTTGTTATAAAATAAAAAAGCCGGAGGAATTCACATTCACCCGGCTTCACACAAAACACTTTACTCTACTTCAATTGCATCTTTGAGAAATCTAAGTTCGAAGCTTCTTCAGCATTACTTGATTGTTTTTCAAATACTATTTCTACTTCTTTATTCACTTCCGAATTAAGTTTCAGCTTGATACCCTTCATCTCAGGAGTCAATACCTCTTTCAGATTGAAAGAAACTAATCCGGCGGCACGGCGTCCACTTACATCACCGTAGTTATTATAACGAAGTTCAAGATGGAGATATCCGTCATCTTCACTCACTGCATCTGCTGTAGCTTCAGCAGGTTGCACCAGACTGATACGATGTTTCGTATCAGGATCCTTCGGCAAGTTCTGCATAAAGACAATATTCATATAACCACCACTGACCGTCAGGTCTCCCTTATAAATCAGTACCGGATCATTACCATATTCTTCCTCATTCTCAGCAGTCAACGGTTCCACTACTTTCGTCAGGGCATGCTCCAGACGTAATATCTTCACAGCATGGTCATATCCTTCATAATTATCGTAAATAGGATTGAACACCGTAACCACACGTTGCCCGTCTACCGGCTGATACCAGCCCATATCCGTATTGATAGGCCAAAGTGTTCCCCAAGTATCACTCTCCATATAGAAAGCATTCCCCTTGACACGTATAGTAGCCCAGTTCGGATAAGAAAAGTCCCCGATTGAGTATCCGCTGTCGAGATCATCGCATGACTGCAAGGCAGGTAGCACCGCCAGGCACATCATCATAAATAACCAATGTAATTTCTTCATAATTAAAGTCCTCTTGTTTGTTACCGTAATAATTGTTAGTTCATAAAATATCGCATGTTCTGACTATAAAATACGAAAGCCGGGCTATTACTGCACCGGCTTTATCACTTTTAACAATTTTATGGTCTTTTGAAACCAAAGAGGTTTCATTATGTAAGAAGAATTACTTTCGTAGTAAGCGTACCATCTTTTTTGCCGCCCGCTTCGGAGCACCTGCATCACCCAAGCGTGCCGCCATGTATTCATAGCCATGAAGCATTCGCTGCCGATAATCTTTATCATATAAAATACGTTCCAGTTCGGCACGTGCTTGTTCAACTGTCATTGTATCAGCTACCAGCTCCTTCACTACTTCACGGTTCGCAATCAGATTTACCAGCGAAATGTACTTCACCGTCAGTATATGGCGGCGCAGGAAAGAGATGACTTTTCCTATCGGCGTATGATAACAAACAGCTTGCGGCACCCGGAATAAAGCAGCCTCCAATGTAGCAGTCCCCGAAGTCACTAACGCCGCCTCAGCTTGTTGTAGCAGGCGGTAGGTCTGACCGAAAAGGATCTTCACCTTCGCATCACCTACATATTCGTGATAATAATCGGGAGAAATACCGGGTGCACCAGCCAGAACCAACTGGTATTCCGGAAAAGCGGAAGCTGCCCGAAGCATATCGGGCAGATTATCCTTTATTTCCTGCTTCCGGCTACCTGCCAGCAAAGCGATGATCGGCTTAGAGTCCAAGTTGTTTTCACGAACAAAGCCGTCAAAGGTTTCAGGGTGCTCTGCACGGAAGAGGGTCACCTCATCTACCGTAGGATTACCTACATAATGTATCGGGTAGTGATGTTTGTCTTCAAAGAATTCCACCTCGAACGGTAGAATAGAAAATAATTCATCCACATCCCGTTTGATATTCTTGATGCGGTATTCTTTCCAAGCCCATATCTTCGGAGAGATATAGTAATAGACAGGGATATGCGTCTTCGCCCGCAAGAACTTGGCTATACTCAGGTTGAAACCGGGGTAATCCACCAATATCACCACATCGGGCTGCCAGGCAACGATATCTTCCTTGCATCGCTTCATATTGGCAAAGATGGTACGCAGGTGCAGCAACACAGGGATAAATCCCATATATGCCAACTCCTTATAATGCTTCACCATCGTTCCGCCAACTGCCGCCATCAAGTCTCCCCCGAAAAAGCGGAATTCCGCCTGTGGGTCTTCTACTTTCAAAGCAGCCATCAGATGAGACGCGTGCAGGTCACCGGAAGCTTCACCGACAATCAAATAATACTTCATATCTATTGACAGTTGTCAATTGAATTAAAACCAAGATTGTAACTCATCAATAAGATTGTAAGCCGTAACATCCACCGTAGTTGGAGTGATGGCTACATAGCCGTTATCGAGTGCCCAATGGTCGTTCTTCTCATTATCAGGGTCCGTATTCTGGAATTCACCAGTCAGCCAATAATAATGAGTATCGCCACGATGTGCAAAGTTTTCCCATTCATTCGTCCATTGTCCTTTGGATTGCTCACACACTTTAACACCTTTCAGCTCTTTTACATTGGGGAAGTTCACATTGAGACAAGTCAACGGTGGCAGTCCTTTTTCCAGAACCTGACGGGCAATCTCGCGGATATAAGGTCCCGAAGGTTCAAAATCAGGGTTCGGATCATGACAGCAAAGAGAGTAACCAATAGAGGGAACTCCTTTGAGGCAACCTTCAATTACCACTCCCATCGTACCGGAATAGTGTACATTCACAGCAGAATTATCTCCATGATTGATACCGCCGACTACCAAATCCGGTTTGCGGTCGAGTACTGTATGGAAGGCAAGCTTCACACAGTCTACCGGAGAACCGGAACATTTGTAAATCGTAAGTCCTACATCTTTACGTACCAACTGATAATGAATAGGTTCGGTCACTGTCAGCGCGCTCGCATTGCCCGAACGCGGTGCATCCGGCGCCATTACTACGATTTCTCCCAACGGACGGAGAAACTTTATCAACTCGCTAATACCTTTCGCAATGACTCCATCGTCATTGGATATTAATATCAAAGGTCTCTGATTTTCCATATTTATCCTAATTTTCAGTGCAAAAATAGCAAAAGAGAACCGGATATCAAGCTTCGAAGACTTAATATATTAAATCCATACACTTAATCTATTAATTCCTCTTGGATGCTTCCTTCATTCATCATGTTACTATGCAGCACTGAAGGCTTAGCAAAAAGGTCCTGTGAGTTATGAAGTAATTAGCCCCTAATCATTCTCTTCTTAATGATGTCTGTCATCCCCTCCCGTTGTACTTAACACTATGTTGCGTGCAACATGAGCTTCATTCCCGGCAGCATCCGTACAATAAACCATCAGGTGATAATCTCCCGGAGTAGCATTAGCGGGTATCACGATATCATGGTGATGAATATGCGCCGTTCTTTGTTCCGACACATCATACGACCTGTTAAAAGTGAAATCCACAGTAGTCCCCGTAGCCCGGGTATCGTGCGAATGATGATCGAAATTATTATGAATCTCTATCTTATACGATTTTAGCATAACATCATCCGATAGCTCCATCTCAAAATGCACACCGTGCTCACTACCTATTGCCAGCACCTGACCTTCGGTGGGTGAATTAAGATCAATTACCGGCTTTGTGGTATCACTAAGCGGATTATCACTATCACTACAAGCCGTAAACAACGACATAACCATCACTAAAAGGGAAAAAATCATCGGGAAATAAAATTTTGTTTTCATTTGAATCGTTTTTTAAAAGGTACTTTAATTAATAATTGAAAGTTTCGTCCCGGTTCAGGGATCTCCACTTTGCGGTAAAAACTGAGATGATTGTAATAACGCGTATTGAGTATGTTCCGAACGGTCAGAGTAATCTCCACCTTATTTCCGGCAACAGGTAAATCAAGAGAGCCACCTATATGGAAAAGGTTCGTACCCGGAGTACGATCTTCGTTACGGTCCACCCTATTTTGACGGGCTATGTTTTGCCATTCGGCATACAGCATATAACGTTTCTTCTGCCAAGTCAGCGTATTATGCAAAGTGGCAGGCGGAGAAAAGCTCAAAGGAATATGTTCATCACAATTATAGGTATAGACATACTCACCGGATATGCGATAACTGAAAGCAGAAGAAATACGAACCTCTGCACCTGCCTCCGTTCCTGCAAACAATGCCTCCGTCTGTGTATATCGATAAATCTGTCCTGTATGGGGTAATACGGACCATTCCCCCGTAGGGCGCAGAAAGATATAATTGCTGAACCAGTTGACGAACGGAGAAACATACAGAGACAATCGTCCGTACTTCAACTGATAAGAAGCATCCATTTGCCAGCCTTGCTCGGAAGAAAGTGTGGCATCCCCTTGTTCGTGGCGGAATGTACCATGATGTACCCCATTCGAAGCCAATTCATTCGCACCCGGCAGACGGAAGCTCCGCCCAATGTTTACCTTCAGCTGATGCAGTACAGAAGGTGTCCATACCACTCCCAGCGACAGAGAATAGTCTCCGAAGCTTCTGTTTACACGACGACTGTTCCAACGGTAGGATTCCACCTGTTCATCACTATAGCCCTGCTCTTGCAGATAAGTTGCCAGATATGGATCATCGTGGGCAAAAACATATATACGCCCATAATCATACCGTATACCTCCACTAACAGCAAGTACATTGTCCGGACGATACGTTGTAAGCCAGGATACCCCGGTAGTGAAACGCTCATATTCCGGCAGCAGAAAAGAATAGCCTGAAATTGTGTTTCTCTGAAACTGAGAATCCCATCCCATCCGATATTCCCAGAAAGAAGAACCGATAAGCCGCCCTATCGCAGAAAAGCTGAAAGTATTCAGATTAAAACCCAGTTCCTTATCCGGATTTGTTTGCGGCAAAGGCTGACTGCCGTAATGGGTATGGAATGCACTCCATTCTTCACGATGATTATTCTGATAACCCATATCACCCGACAGGATAAACTTCTCCCAAACATATTGCTGATGAGTAGTCACTTTCAGATGGTTCACTTTACTATAGGGAAGCTCTATGTTCCGGCTATCACCGTCATCTTCCAGACGCGACACATCGGGAATTCCATGTGCACCGGGAAAGAAACCTGTCTTCTGAAATACATTAGACACGGCATAATTCGACTTATACCCTTTCTTTTGGTATTGGGTGAAGAAATTGATATTACGCTCCCACCCTGCCGTATTCTTCAGCCGACGACCACGGACTGGTATCTTCTGAGTCAGATAGATTATCGTATCCGCCGGGATACGGTAATCCCCGAATAGCTGTTCGGAATAACGCAACTTCGTATACCAGGCATTCTTTTTGATGCCCAACATCAGCGAAGCGCCGAAAGTCTCGTTAACAGACTTTCCTAGAAGCGTTACATCACCAAACAACATATTCTCTGCCGGAACCTGTACGGGAGAAATGTCAATCACTCCGCCCATGGCATCGCTGCCATAAAGCAACGAAGCAGGTCCTTTCATCACACTCACGGCATCTACATTGAAAGCATCGAGTTCCAGACCATGATCTGCTCCCCACTGCTGCCCTTCTTGTTTGATACCATTCTCCAATACGGCAACCCGGTTAAAGCCCATTCCCCGGATCATCGGTTTAGAAAAACCCGAGCCGATATCCATAGCTTGCACGCCCGGAATATTCTCCATCGCCTGCATAAAGTTACCTGTAAAATGTTTCCGCAAGAAATCCCGGTCAGCCACTTCAAGGGTAAGTGCAATCTTCTTATTCTGAAGTTGTTGGTAGGTTTCCGCCACCACTACTTCAGGCAAAGCTACATTACGGACTGAATCGGATTCTTGCGCATGGGCGGAAAGAGCTGTACATAACACCCCTAACACGCCCGGAATAAATCCTATACGCATTGATTACAATCTTTTTAGAATAGAACAATGAGGGGGACAAGCTCTCAAAACCTGCCTCCGCATAAATAAAGAACTATGTAATCAAGCAGTGGGAGGACCGCGCAAATAATGTGAATAAGACAGTGCATAGACAATCTTATCCTGATAGACTACTTGCTCAAAAAGGATGGGCGTTAAGATACAATGGAAGTCAACCGACTGTGCTTCCGTGAAAAGAGAAAGAGAGAAGTGACAAATGCCACAATCGTCCGGCGAGTGGCGCGGATGATCGGCATGGGAGCAGGAAGTGGAATGACCTTCCTCATGGTGATGAAAAGCTTTCACCACGAAGAATGGCATGAGCGACAAAATCAGCACCCATGCCACAACGGCTCTCTTCTTCCTACTACTATTCACTTCTCTTACAGATATTTTCTGAATATGCCGCGAAGATATGCATCGCAAACCGAACACGCAAACTACGACACTTAATATGTGTTACCGTTTGTAGTTTTACCAATATGTAGGTATAGCCAGCATTACTTCTTTGCTTGTTTTCTATACGCAACACAAACAGCTGCACACTATGGATGCCTAAAACTCGTCTTCTGCAAAATAAAACACAATGTTCCCGTCATAATCAATGAACCCATCGTATTTCTTCAGTTTCACATGGATGACTTTCTCCGTGCGATGCTTCACATCTATGCTTTCTCCCCAATCAGAGCTAAAGCGAAGCATTTTCCCTATAGGACTCAGCAGGAAAGGCAAAGAGGCTCCCGGGCTACCTGCCCAAGTGGAATAGCCATTGATGAACTCAATAGGTTCACCATTCCGCCTGGTCGGATCCAACATTTTATTTTCCAACTGTGCCCTGACTACATTAAAGTTCTCGTCGACAATATCCATATATCGTCTGTCTTTGAACTGTGCATAGGCATATCCCAAATAGAAGTTGCGAATATCCTCAAATTCCGGGCTTATCACCGTTCCGGTCTTGTCAATCATCACCACTCCGCCCTCTCTCTTTGCAACAGAGGCTTTTCCTTCACGGAACGGATAGGGCTCTTTACTGAATTTAGCAGGAATCACCATCTTGCCCGATACGTCAATAAATCCCCACCGCCCGCCATTCTCGGTCACTTTCACAGCAGCCAGGCCTTCGCTGAAGTCCTGTACTTTCAGGTAGATGGCCGGACAAATGATTTTGCCAGCCTTATCGAAAAATCCATAACGCCTTTTCTCCATATCATAGAAGGCCGCCAAGCCATTAGAGAAAGGACGCACCTCTTCCGGGCTTTGCGCGCCCACGGTCAACATCGTCTGGACAAGCGCCGGGAATACCTCACGGCCTTGCCTGTCAATGTAAGTACACTTGGAGTATCTGTCATTCACCGTCTTTACAATCAAGGCATAACCATCTTTGTTGAAAGGAGCAGAATCTATAATCCTCGCATTGAGTTTTATAGCCCGCCCTTGCTTATTAATGACGTACCAAGTCTCAGTGCGGCCCCACATGTCACGACCGGACTTGCATACCAGGCAAGCTCCACCTCCAAATTGAGGATAACCGAAACTTTTATAATCCCATTGGTAATCAATCACTTTATTCCCCTGCTCGTCTATAAATCCCCACAAACCGGTCTCGTCGTTCTTCACGGCAAGCAAACCATCATGAAAGGCATAGTTGGTGTCATACTTGTTTAATATTACTTTTTTGGCATTCTCCCCTATCCTGATAGGAGTAAACTGGGCGGCGGCAGGCAAAACCATGCCTACTGCCAAACATATTGTTATCAAATATCTTTTCATCTTCTTATGGCAATCTAAATTTAACAGAAACCGCATATTTCACTCTGACGTTTTTACCCTTCTGCTTTCCCGGTGTCCATCGAGGCATTGACTTAATAACCCGAAGGGCTTCTGTATCCAAATCAGGATCAACGCTTGTCAGCACATATGCATTGATGATACTTCCGTCCGTGTCCACCACAAACTGCACAACAACTTTTCCCTGCGTACCGTTTTCCTGCGCACTCTTAGGATATTTCACATTCTGTGCGATATAGCGCATCAGTGCCACCTGTCCGCCGGGATACTCAGGCATCACCTCTGCATTGTCATATATCTTATTGGGATCTTCAGCCTCCGCTTCCTTTTGCAGTTCAGCCGCCAATTCGGCTTGCAGCCTGGCTCTCTCTGCTTCCTCACGCTCATCGGTTTCTTCAACAGGAGCTATATACGGCACTTCGGGAATCTCTGTTTGAGAATCATACTCAGCCTCCTCTGTATTCTGGCTTTTACTTTCGGGTACAGACGGAGCTTCGGGCGGAATTGCAGCAATAAGCGCCTCCCAATCTGCCAGACGTTGGGCAAGGTCTCGCTGGTCTAAAAACAGATGAAAAGAACCTGACTTTTCAGTTTCTACCTGCAAGCTTCGGTCGGAAGGATTATAGGTCAATGTGAATTTCTCCTCCCCCATTGCCAATACAGCCGTATTTCCGTTTAATTGCAAAATGGAATCCACTCGATATTGTCGGAAATCCTCCTCTATCTCAATCATGAAGAAACCATATCCATATCCCTTTATATCCTTATTATACAATCCTAATTCAGCGTTTGCAAATTTTGCGCCATCTTTCGAGTTCCATTCACCTACAAACGGATGCTCCGGATCCGTCGAAGGAATTATCCTGTGTATTTTGTCTTCCAAATTGACCTTAAAAGACTTCTTTCCATTGCTCCATGTACCTGTCAAAGAATAATTTCCATCATACTCCCATAACTCCATTTGAAAAGTTCCGGTATTCTTCCCGTTGACAAACTCATTGACAACGTAATGCAATCCATCCTCTATCTTCCCGCTCAGCTGAATATCCTGTTTGTTCCGTTTATAGAAATAGGTGCCATACAAAGAATCGCCTTCCTGCTTTAAACACATCTGCACTTCCGATTTTCCAACCCTTCCCTCATAAAGGGCTTCTTTAATGGCGGGCATATTTACCACTTCCACAGTCTCTCCACCCTTCAAACAAAAGAACAAAACAGACAGAACCACCAACACTGACACGCCCCCTATTATATAGTATTTCTTGCGTGAGCCAGGCGAAGCAGGGACTTCCACCGTTTTCTGAACCGGTGGGGCTACAGGCTGAGGTTTATCATTAAAAGCATTTGCAGCAGAAGGAGAAACATCCTGTGGAGAGTATTGCTGTTCCTCTATAGACACCAACGATACAGATGAATCCGTTTCCGCATTTTCTGGATTATGATCCACTCTTGCACGTAGTTTGCGGTTCCATTCTTTACGATAAGTAACCAACAACCAAATTTCAACAAATAACACTCCCCAACTTATAATGACACCAACAGTCTTTAACACCGTATCACCGGCAGAATCAGGAATAAGTTTGGCAGCGACAAGTGACAGAAGCGAAGTGACAAGAATATTAAGTACCGGATGCAGCCCCCAACAAAGAGTTTGCAACGGGTACCATTTATAAAATGAACAAAGATGACCTAAAGCCGCAGCAAAATAGGCCAATGAACAAAAAGTCAATAGATACGGTCCTATTCCTATCATCTGCTTTATTTCATGCCCCCAATAAGACGTCCCAGTGTCTTGGGAGCTAAGAACAACAGTCATAAGAATAAAACCAACACAGAGACCAAGACTACAATAAAAGTCCACGACACTTACAACAAAATGTTGAAAGATTTTAGACAACGTTATCTTCAAGATTCCGATAACCAATATGGCAGCAGCCATCAGAAAAATAAGGAATAAATAAAAGCCACCGGAACCTTTATCTATATTTTCCGCAACAGTGAAAGATTCAACAACTTTCCCATCTATTACGGTTTGAACCAATGGGACATAAAGAAAGACTAAAAAAACAGAAACAGCTATCAGAATATTATAGATACCGGAATTGGTGCCCGATATTTTTACATCAGAATGCATCATATTATATTGGATTATGATACAAAAAAAGGCGGAACCATTCAACCTATCCGGTCCTGAGGTATCGCCAAACACCGCGCCCAAAGAATAAGTGTAAACAGTTCACGCCCATAGAGCGCGAACTTCAACATCTTATATCTCTTGGGCTTTCCAATTGGCGATTTTCAGGACCAAGCAATAAGAGCTAAAGCTCTAATATGTATAGAAAGAACGGAAACGCTTTTCCTTTGTTTGTTATTAATAAATAGAAATCATTAAAAATTACGTAGTCCGGCATTCTGTCGGGCTACTTCCAAAAAGGATATTTCCTTTTTACATCATAGTTTTGTCATCTTCCATAGGCAATCCGTTTTACTGATCAAACAAGTATTTTTATCGCTTCAAAGTTAGATAATACATATAACATTACAAAACTTTCGCACGACATTTATCATCAAAAAGCTTTATTCCTTCTAAAAATCTGATGCGACTCCTACTTTCAGTACCTCCCCCCCTAACGGAAGAAACTTCCCACCGCATAAAGAGGCACGTTCCCCATCACGCACAAACTCCTTACCTTTCCCCTGCAAAAAGCTTGCATATCTACTGAAGCATGATTACCTTTGCTGTTCAAGATGCCATCTTGCGCAGCACGAGATACCATCTTGAACAACACAAGATGCCATCTTGAGCAGCAGAGCAAAGGGAGTTATGGTTCATAGGGAAACGAGTTTCAAGCGTTAAGTTCCTATGCAGCTGACATTAAGAAGCATAGCTATCATCAACAACATCAATCAACAGGAACAAGGATATGGGAATGATTTATTTAGTAAGAAA
>OHJT01001230.1_pt1 | contig 14673 bp, 8 predicted proteins | sample 1568651 | NCBI WGS metagenome assembly OHJT01 (sample SAMEA3879608, study PRJEB24766) | human gut metagenome | biome: human-associated habitat; feature: feces | place: USA | collected 1985/1987 | reverse complement strand
GTTTAAGTACTGGAGAGGCTTCTGCCGTGACTGGCTCATTTCTCTTGGAATCAAGGAGGATGAGATGAGACTGCGTGACCATGATCCTGCAGAGTTGGCCTTCTACTCAAAGGGAACTACTGATATTGAGTTCTTGTTCCCATTTGGATGGGGCGAGCTTTGGGGCATTGCTGACCGTACTGATTATGATCTCGGACGTCATCAGGAAGTTTCAGGACAGGATCTTACATACTTCGATGACCAGAAGAATGAGAAATATCTGCCATACGTAATCGAGCCGTCACTCGGTGCAGACCGTGTAGTGCTTGCTTTCCTTTGCGCAGCTTATGATGAGGAGGATATCGGTACACCGGAGAAGCCTGATGTCAGAACAGTATTCCATTTCCATCCTGCACTTGCACCTGTAAAGATTGGAGTACTTCCACTGTCAAAGAAGCTCAATGAGAGTGCTGAAAAGGTATTTGCACAGCTCTCAAAGACATACAACTGTGAGTATGATGACAGAGGAACAATCGGAAAGAGATACCGTCGTCAGGATGAAATCGGAACACCATTCTGCGTGACATATGATTTCGACTCAGAGGAAGATCACTGCGTGACAGTACGTGACCGTGACACAATGGAGCAGGAGCGTATCGCGATTGATGAGCTTGATGCTTATTTTGCAAAGAAATTTGAATTCTAATTTTGTACAAACTAACGATGTTTTTTGTTAAATGAGACTTAAAAAAAGCAATTACAACTTTTTTTGAAGGTGTATTTTGTGAAATTATACAAAATTAGGAATTAGGTCACAAAAATTAATATAAAAACATATCAGAAATCAAATTTTATGATATAATATAGATGACAAATGACAACCAAAGATATAGTAAGCTATTCTTTGGTTGTTCTGATATATGGAGATTATGAATATGGAAGCAAAAGAATTAAAGAAGCTGAGCAGAAGTGAGCTGCTAGAGATGCTTTTAGACAGAAGTAAAGAGGTTGAACACTTAAGAAAAGAGCTTGACGAGACAAAAAAACATATTCAGACACTTGAGCGTGAGGTAAAGACATCGGGTGATATCAATGCTGCAATTAATAAACTCACGTCAGCAACAGAGGAAATCCAGAAATTTGCCGCCGTAATATCCATGGCTTCAAATAATCTGACAAGAAAATAATATAGAAGCAATATTTTGTGGTTATGAAATGGATAATTGGACAAAAGAATGATAGAAAAAATATATAAAAAGGCAATATATGCTCTGGCAAGAGTTGCCGTAAAGTACATTGAGCTAAGAAAAAAAAGAGAACAGAAGAAAATTAAGCAGAATAAATCAGCTAACCTCACAAATTCGACAAAAAGCTGCACAGATGCTGAATACAATAAAAAGGTAGTTGCAGAGATTAATCATAACAATATTGCAGCTGTTGCAGAAAGCAAAAATAATATTGATGTAGTGGATTTAAGCAAAGACGAGGAGCTGAAGGATGTCGAACAGAAACCACTTACCAATGAGGATAAGCTTGATTTACTTTTGGCACAGATGATGGAAACAGCTGTTAAGTCATCTGAAAAAGTAACGCAGGTACATAAGCAGACCCAAAATGTTGATGAAAATATATCACAGGAAATAGCGGAAATAATTCCGGTCAAATATGTAACACCGGCGCCAGACATAACTCCTGATATAGAAAAAAATATTGAAATAGAGAAGGAATATCAGCAGACTAAAAAAGGAAACCGGCCGGAGGATATATCTGTACATATAGAAAAGGAAATATCAAGGAAGGTTTCAGAAGAAAACAGAGTTGAGAATAAAGAAGTTGAGAATAAAAGTGCTGAGAAGACTGAAGATAGATCGGGCTATCGCAGTATCATGACAGACGACTATGACCGTTATAGCGATGATCTTGGCATAAAGGAGCTGCGTCAGGAACTGAGAAGAGTGAAGTATAACAACAAATTTGCAGCAACACTCTTCAATACCGTAGGAACACTTGTGGTAGTGGCAGCGGCAGCAATACTGGTCGCAAATCTGTGGCTTCCTATTTTGCAGGTGACCGGAACATCCATGTCACCAACATTGCAAGAGGGGCAGGTGCTTATGGCATCTAAGGGACATGACTTTAAAACAGGAGATGTCATAGCCTTTTATTACAACAACAAGATACTTGTAAAAAGAGTTATTGCGATGCCGGGTGACTGGGTTAATATATCAGAGGATGGCACGGTTTACGTAAACGATATCGCAATTGACGAGCCGTATTTGAAGGAAAAGGCTTTAGGAGACTGCAATATAGAGCTCCCTTATCAGGTTCCTGAGTCGAAAATTTTTGTGATGGGCGATAACAGAAGCGTATCGCTTGACTCAAGAAATACAGCTATAGGCTGTATCTCAGAGGAACAGGTAGTCGGAAGAGTCACATTTGCCATATGGCCATTGTCTAAAATTGGCAAAGTTGACTAAAAATATTTAGCTTTTTTTAGTAAAAAAGTAGAAAAATCAGATTTATGGTCCCGTGTGACCGCTGTGTGACCAAAAAGGTGTAATATGTTAGCTGTAAAATAACGATTAAGATATTAAGCAAATGGAATTATATAACTCTATGAAAGGAGGATGCAGAATGGATAAGGATATGGAACGTCTCGGCAAAGAACGGCTTAAAAGAGTGAGAAGACGTAGACAGCTTGCTACGTTTATTATTTCAATGGCTGTTATTGTGCTGGGCATTACTGCGTACAGACTTATACAACCTGCATCTGCAGAAGATCAGAACAAGTACGAGTTCGAGGTGGATGGACAGAAGGAAACATATACCAATCTGGGGAAGCTTAAAAATCCTCCGGTGGTGAAGCTTGAAGGTGATCAGCCTGAAGTAGAATGGGATGGAAAGACATTTAATTATAAGGTTGATATGTCTTTCGCCATAGGCGAGGGTGAGTTCAAGGATGAAAGCGGAAATATAATTAAGAATTATTATATGACTTATGGACAGGATATATCTATTCCTGATGCGGTTTGTGATGGCTGGCATTCATATACAGACGAAAGCGGCAATAAGTTTTGTAATTATCGCTTTATAAAAAACAATGATGGTACATTTTCTGTATTGATTAAATTTGCTGATGATTACATACAAAGCAACACTACTGAAATTAAAGGTGGTGCGACATTTGGCGCAAGTGGCTATAGTGAAGTTAAGGACAATGGTGATGTTGTTGTTAAGATAGGCGGAGATGCTACATTAGATATAAGCAAGGAATATATCCATTGGGATAAGAACCACAGCGCTAATTATGATATTACCGTTAAAAAGTCAAATACAACAGATAATACGCTTAAGAAAGATGACAATGGCAAATATGCTGAGTATGTTGTTGATGTTTCATCTGAAAAAGGTACACCGGATGTTATTACTTTAAATGATGTGTTGGAGGCCGGCAAAATGTCTGTTGATACATCAAAGTTTACTTACACAATAACTAAAAACGGACAGCAGGTTGGTGGTGAATATACTGCTAATGTTACGGCTTCTTCGAATAATGACAATAATAATCATAAATATAATCTTACAGCAACGCTGCCTAAGCTTAATGCCGGTGAAAGCTGCCAGATAAAATACAAGTATTATTATGACACATCTCTTTGCGATAGTGGAAATGAGTCACAGGCGTCTAACAAGGTTACCGGTGAATCAATAAATAAAAAGTCTAATGAAAAGGTTATTGATACATCAAGCAGTGTTATTAAATACACGAGAGATGATCTTGATAAAACAGGTGCATACGACTCAGACAGTCAGACTGTCAAGTGGACAATCACTGTTAATAAAGAAAGAAATGATATTGTTGGGGCTGTACTGACAGATAACTGCCTTAAGGATGCAAAGAATTTTAAAATAAGCTCTGAACAGGATACCGACTGTAAAGGTGCTGAAATCCAAAAGGACAAAGAAGGCAAGATTAGCGGTATTAACTTTGTGGCTATAGATAATAAAAATGACAGTACATATGTTATTACATATGAAACATCTGTCACACCACAAAGCTATGACCAGCCTGTTAATAATCAGGTTAATTTCAATAACAAAGAGATATCGTTTAGCAAATGGGCCGGAGTAAATGTTCCGGGAACTCATAGAGATGTAAAAGTTACAAAGAACTTGACTGCCCATAATGAAGAGACTGAGAATAACAGGTATGAGCTCAGTTGGGAATCGACATTTACCATTCCTTCAACCGGAGCGGATGCAGGGGCTTGGTTTGTTGATGAACTGACAAATAATACTTCAGACAATACGGCTCATTATATGACTTATCAGCAGGTTAAAGATGTATTTGATAAGGCAAAAAACATTTTTGGCGATACGATATATAATTTTAAAGTAAAATCCGGCGATCATGAGTATGATTTTTATTCTCTTAATAGCGAAACGGATGCTAAGTTTACCAGATTTTCGTTTGAGTTTAAAGATAAGTTTGTACCTTCTAATAGCAATAAAGATGGTTATAAAGTAACTTTAAAATATAAATCATATGCAGACTATTCAGCAGGTGGCGAACTCGAGTTTAAGAACAACGTAAATTTCTGGAATGTTAATGCAAATGACTCTTTTAAAACGACAAAAGATATTAAATCATCAATTGTTAAGAGTGATGGAAATAACAATACAGCAGATACATATGTAAAGACCACTGATTCAGGATATGACGGAACGCTCACATGGATTGTAATGGTTACAATGGATAAAAATGCAACCAAATATACAATCACTGATAATATGCCGGAGGGCATCAGCGTACAAAATGTTACTGTAAAGTTAAAATACAATAATTCAGACCAAGGTTTTACATACCCTACATTGGATGGCAAGAGCTATAAAGTAGAAAATTTAAATGGCAAAAATTACTATTCTGAGGGAATTAATACTTCATGTAAAAAAGATACAAGCAATGGTCGTGAGGTAATAACTACAACTGTAGAAAAGCCAAAAGATGCAGAGGTTCGTGGCTGGGGAGAAGGTTCTAAAATTTTCCTTGTTTACAAATGTAAGGCTGATAGTGCTGAAACCCTGGAGGCAGGAAAGGAGCTTGTGTACAAGAATACAGCTTCTGCTAAATCGGACAATAATGATAAGATTGGTGAATCTAGCCAGACACAGATAATATCAAAACCAAAGCAGGATAATGAAAATATTCCGGATTCAGGAGATAAAGTTATAAGCAAAAACGGAAGCTGGAATGATGATGAACATAAGTTGAATTATACTGTTCTTATAAATCCGGAGGGCAAGACATATCTGGATGGTGGTAGGCCATTAAATTTAAAAGATGTTTTGTCGTACAAAAAAATAACTTATGAAAATGCTAGGGTAAGCTGGCAGGTGGATTTGATGCCTGGTACAGTTAAGTTCAGAGAGGCTATCAAGCAGGACGATGGAACATACAAACCTGGTGAGGTGATATCTGACTGTAAATGGACATATGATTCACAGGAAGCATCAAATGAATGGGAGTATTCAAGCAAAACAATAAATGCTATTGTCCCTGATGGAAAAGCTATAATGTTGACATACACTTATAGTGTAAAGGGTGATTTGCTACAGGAGTATAATGATTCAAAACCTAAATTTAATGTATCTAATGCCGTTTCACTGGAAGGTGTTGATAATAGTAAAACAGATATTAACACTCAATTAGAGTACACTAAATCTTATTCTTCGTTTTATGTATATAAGAATAATTCGTTTATTCTTTATAAGACAGAAGAGGGAAATAACGGAAAGTTATTGCCGAATGCAGAGTTTGATGTTTACAAATATGATCCAAACAGTACAGATACTACGAAAACACCAGAAGGATATGTCTATGTTAATAAATATGTTACCGATGATAAAGGTAAGATAGAGATTGTCTTTAATAAAAATTCAATGACATATAACACACAGTATTATGTTGTTGAGACAAAGGCTCCTAGTGGCTATGTTCTTCCAGAAGAACCGGAAAAAACATATTTCTACTTTAGTTCGCTGGATAAAGATAAATATCCTGTGGCAGCTCCAAATAACAGCTTAACAGGAAAATGTCTGGCAAACAATTATGATATAGTATATATCGGTGATGAGACTATTCCAACAACAGAAATTTCTGTTGAAAAAAATTGGGTTGATTCCAATAACAAACCTATAAATAAGACAGATGGAAGTATTTATTTACAGTTACATCGGGTGGATTCATCAGGAAATGATGATAAATACGGTGATACCGTAGAAGTGACACCGGATAAAGATGGAAACTGGTCTTATAAATTCAAAGACCTTCCTACGAAAAAGACAGATAATATAGGTCATATAACAGGCGAAACCTATAAGTATTATGTTACAGAGGTTGGAATAAATCAGAACAACAGTATGTCAGGCTATGATGTTTCTTATGTATTTAAGAATACAGATGGAACAGTGATTAACAGAACTGATGCCAATGTGGCACCGGGAAAGAATATGGCTGTTGACTCAGGTACTATTGAGATTACAAATAAGCTCAATGAGTATAAGCTTCCTGAAACAGGTGGAAGCGGTAACAGATGGTTGTATATGTTAAGTGGAGTTGTGCTTATTGCGATAGCTACAATAACACTTTTCTATAAAAAACAAAAAGTATTATAAAAAAAGGAGAATGCGAAATGAAAACAATCAAACGAAGCATTGCATTAGTGCTTGCTATGATTCTTACACTTGCAATGAGTGTAACTGTATTTGCAGCACCAAACGCAGATCAAAACACATTCAGTCTTACACTTAACAAGGCTGTCAAAGGACACACTTATGAGGCTTATCAGATTTTATCTGGTGATTTATCAGCAGATAAAGCAACTCTTTCTAACATAAAGTGGGGAGAGGGCATTACAGAAGCAGGACAGACTGCTCTCGGCGGTGATGCTGCTAGTTATGCTGAAAAACTCGGTGGTTTTGGTAACAACTCTTCAGAGCTTAAAGAGCAGGCGCAGATTATTGGTGCAAACTTAGCATCAGCATCAGGCTCAGTTACAGTAACAGATCCGGATGCAAAGAATGTAATCAGCAACCTTAAGCCAGGTTACTACCTTATCAAAGATCAGGATAATTCTTTACAGGGTCAGGAATCTTACACAGAGTTCATTCTTCATATTACAGATGATGTAGTTGCAAATGTAAAGGCAGATGTTCCTTCTGTAGAGAAGAAGGTTAAGGATACAAACGACACAACAGGCGTGACAACAGATTGGCAGGATTCAGCCGATTACGATATCGGAGATGATGTTCCATTCCAGCTCACAGCTACATTAGCAAACAACATTGAAAGCTACAAGGCATACTCTCTCGAGTTTGATGATACTCTTTCAAAAGGACTTGACTACAACAATGATGCAGTAATTAAATTAGGTGAGAAGGATGTTACAGATTATTTCACACCTAGCTATGATGCAACAGCTAAGACACTTACATTTACATGTGACAATATCTTAGCATTTGGCGCTAAAAACTCAGATCAGATTGTTGTTGAGTATACAGCAAAGCTTAACGAGAATGCGGTAATCGGCGCAGCCGGAAACCCAAATAAAGTTAGTCTTAAGTTCTCTAACAACCCTAACAATGGTGGTGAGGGAGACAGAGGTACGACTCCTGAAGACAAGGTTATCGTATTTACTTACAAGTTAACTGTAAACAAGGTTGACAAAGATAATAAGCCACTTACAGGTGCAGAGTTCTCACTTTTCAAGAAAGTAAAGGTTGACGGACAAGAGGAGCTTAAGCTTGTAGAGGTTAAGAAGATTCTTTCAACTAATACAGAGGGAACAGTATTCGGATTCACAGGCTTAGATGATGGTACATACGTATTACGCGAGACAAAGACACCTGACGGATACAACTCAATCGAGGATCAGACATTTACAATTTCTGCAAAGCATGACGAGTCTAGTGATAATCCAACGCTTACAGATCTTACAGGAGATGTAGCATCTGGTTCAATTATTGATTTAGGTGTTAAGCTTGATAAGGGTGAGTTATCTACAAATGTAGTAAACAACAAGGGTTCAGTTCTTCCTTCAACTGGTGGTGCCGGACGTGTAGCAATCTACGTAATTGGTGCTATCTTAGTTATCGGTGGTGGAATTGTTCTTGTAACAAAGAAGCGTGTTAGATAATTAATATCTGACTGGCACTATTTAGTTTTAAATATTATGCTGCCACAGGTTATAAATCTGTGGCAGCTATAATAGATTTTATTTAGAGTTTATGTAACAGTAAGGAGAGCACTATGAAAAGACGTTTATCTACTATTCTTTTTGGCGTAGTGTTTATCGCAGGGTTGTCCTTACTGCTATATCCGACAGTAAGTGATTATTGGAATTCATTTCATCAGTCCAGAGCCATTGCAAGCTACGTTGATGCGGTAGACAACACGGATGAGCAAAAGCTTGATGAGATGCGAAAAGCTGCACAGGCATATAATGAGAAGCTTTTAAGTAAGCAGGATCGTTATGAAATGTCAGATCAGGATAAAGCAGAGTATGAAAGTCTTCTTGATGTATCTGGCACAGGAGTCATGGGCTATGTTGAGATTCCGTCCATCAATGTCTCATTGCCGATTTACCACGGCACAGACAATACAATACTTCAGATAGGTGTTGGCCATATTGAGGGCACATCGCTTCCGGTTGGCGGAGCAAGCACACATTGTGCTGTTTCAGGACACAGGGGACTTACGTCGTCTAAGCTATTTACGGATATTGACCAGATGGCGGAGGGGGACACATTTAAGCTGTATGTGCTTGGCGAGACACTGACCTACGAGGTTGATCAGATAAGGATTGTTTTGCCTGATGAGCTTAATGACTTAAAGATTGAGGAAGGTCAGGATTACTGTACACTTATCACATGTACACCGTATGGTGTGAATTCACACAGGCTTCTTATCAGGGGGCACAGGATTGCAAATGATGCACAGGGACTTATTGTCGAGGATGTAAAGCAGGTACAGCCGTTACATGAAGCCATAGTGCTTGGCATTCTGTTTCTGGTTTTGTATATTATAATTTGTAAGATACTTAGTAAAACGATATTGTATAGATTCAGATAGAATCAGGAAGGAGGAAAAATGCACAATAGTTTAAAAAGAGCTGTCAGTATAGCTATAGCAGCGATAGCCTTGTTTTCTCTGCCATGTGGAAGCATTTTTGCAAGGACGCATATTGATATTGATAAGAAATGCTCTATAACAGTTGATATCCCTGATACATGGGAGGATTTGTATACTGTGGATTTTCCCGTAGAGCTTTACAGAGTGGCAGATGTAGATGAGAACGATGTATACACTGCAACGAAGCAGTTTGATGAGCTGGCTAAATCTATATCAGATATCAGCAGTAAAACTACCGCAGATGACTGGGAAAAGATGGCAAAGACAGCTGCGGACATTGCAGACAAAGGTTCTTTGACAGCAGATGAGGCAATAGATGTTTCAAACGGAAGGGGAAACGTCACAGGCGTTAAGACGGGACTGTATCTGGTGTATGCAAAGCCGGCTAATTCGGCAAGATTTGGATACACATTTGTGCCGTATCTGATTTCGGCTCCGAATAATGAGTTTGCTATGACAGGAAGCGGCTCAGATTCATGGATATATGATGATATCGATATCGAGCTGAAGCCTGAACAGACCGGGCTTATGGGAAGCTTACAGATTAATAAGACATTAAAGACATACAATACAGCACTCGGTGAGCCGGTGAGGCCTACGACAGGGATGGTAATGTGGTGTTTTCCGATATCGCATCAATCAGATTTGACAGTACAGGGGCTAAGAGCGTAGTTATTGACAATATTCCGGCAGGGTCAAGGGTGATAGTAAAGGAGGTATATGCCGCTGGCAGTTATCAGGTGACCTCCTCAGACAGCATAGAGACACAGATTGTGGCCGGTGAGACCGCAGATGTTGATTTCACAAACGATTACAACGACAAATTGATTTATAGTACCGGTGTCGTAAACCATTTTGAGTATGACGGAACCGGATGGGAATGGGTGCAGAATTAATGAAAAAATTATCAGAGTCTTGTAAAAAACTTAATAGAAATCACCGTATTCTTGTATGTGCAGCCTTTGCTGCAACACTCATTGTCTGTGGTGTTTCAGTTAAACCGACACTGGCATATTTTACAACCTATGCTACGGCAAAGGGCGGTATCTCAGTAGATATCGGTCCTACAACTGATGTCAAGGAGAAGTTTAAGGACTGGAAGAAAACTATTGAGATTGAGAATACAGGAAAAGCAGACTGTTTTGTCAGGGTAAAGGTAATTGCAGCAAGCCAGTTTGATATACAGGCATCAGGCTCAAACTGGAGCCTTTCAGATGATGGCTACTGGTATTACAGTCAGGTAGTGCCGGTTGGTGGTAAAACCGAGCCAATTGTTGCAGCTATCACAGTTAGTGAAAAGGTAAAGACCAGCTTTAATGTAGTTGTGGTTCAGGAGTGTGCTCCTGTCACATATGATGAAAATGGCAATCCGTGTGTCGCACCTGATGCAAAATGGGATGCGACAGCACAGTATGATAAAGAGGAGGGCGAAGAGTAATGAAGAGAAAACTTCCAATTATACTTGTAGCATCCTCTGCGATAATGCTTGCAGCATCGACGATTGGATCTACAAAAGCGACTCTTACATATATGAGTGATAATTATCTGGCTCAGATTGACATCAAATCCATCGGTGTTACTTTGACTGAGAATGGCAATGATGTGAGCTGGCGTGATTATAAGCATAAGGATGATGACTGGAGCGAGGCAACAGGAGTGCTGCTTGGAGATATGCTAAAGAATGCCGGAGATGAAAAACTGATTCTCGACAAAAAGTACGATGAGAAGCTTGCTGTCAAAAACAGCGGCTCGATAGATGAGTATGTGAGAGTGACTGTGCAGCATTACTGGGCAGACAAGGAGACAGGTGATAAGCTTTCAAAACTTGATCCATCAAAGATACAGATTGACTTTACAAACGATGGTTGGACAGAGGATAAGAGTGCTGAGACTACAGAGCGAAATGTATTTTACTACAATTCTATTTTAAAAAAAGGTCAGACATCCACTGATTTTACAGACAAAATCAGTATATCCGGCGATATTGCAGCCATTGTGGGTCAGACATCACAGACTGATGATAACGGACTTACAACCATCACTACTACCTATGAATATGATGGTGCGCAATTTGTGCTGGAGGCAACTGTTGATGCAGTACAGACACACAATGCAAAGGACGCAATTAAGAGTGCGTGGGGTGTTGATGTAAATATATCAGATGACGGGGCACTTAGCTTAGAGTAAAGGAGGACAATATGAAAAAATTTATCGCATTATTATCATGCATGTTGTTTATCCTTGGTTCGATAGGCACTGTATTTGCAGATGAGAATACTACTACAGCCGGCTCATGTGAGTTTACCGGCAAGGAGATGGTCAGTTCGTTCGATTCAAATAAAATAGCAGCCTCTGTCTCACAGATGGAGCCGGGAGATTCTGTCACATTTTCCGTTGATATAAAGAATAACAGCAGTATTTCAACGAAATGGTATATGTCGAATGATGTGTTAAAGAGTCTTGAGGATACTCAGGCTGTGGCTGAAAATGGTGGATACTCATATATTCTTACCTTTGTAGGACAGGATGGGAAAGAGGACACTATATACAGCAGCACCAGCGTAGGTGGTGAGAAGGAGACAACAGCCGGAAAAGGACTCAATGAGGCTACAAACTCTCTGGATAAGTTCTTTTATTTAAAGACATTAGAGCCCGGAGAGGGAGGCAGCGTAAAGCTTTTAGTAGGACTTGACGGAGAAAGTCAGGGTAATATATATCAGGATACACTCGCAAAGCTTATGATGAACTTTGCTGTGGAGGACAATTCAAATCCGACTTCACCAAATCCACCTACATTTACAACTACAACAAGCAAGGTAAAGACCGGAGATATCTGGTCAATAGCGTCAGCTGTAGTGTTTGTGATTGGTATTATTTTGATGATACTGGCTTTCGTAAGTGACAGAAAGGGGGCTAAGCAAAATGAAAAGATTGCTTAAATATTTTCTTGCAGCTCTTGTTGTCATAACCGGTGTTTTCTCACAGACAGCAGATGCAAAGGCATTTTCATATACATACACTGTTTCCTTTTCAGCCGGAGGTCAGGGAAGCATAAACGGTGGTGTGCAGGTACGAAAGGCATCAGGCAATGGAGCTTCGGTTTCTGTTTCTACTAAAGGAGACAAAATAATTGTCACAGGTCTTGAATATGGAGATGTCATCAGCTGTGATGCACAGGGCAGTGTGGCACTTAATGAAAACAGCAAGTACTACGTAAAGGGAATCAGATTAAGCGGCCGTGACAATAATACGGTTGCACAGTCGGCTTTTCTCGTATCGGGAGATCAGGACTATGTTGTTGCATACGGCATACCGGGCGAGCTTGCTGAGTATACAGTCAACTATGTGGATACAGATGGCAATAAGCTTGCTGAAAGCCGTACCTATTATGGTAATGTGGGCGATGAGCCGGTTATAGCATATCTGTATATAGATGGATATATTCCGGACAGCTATAATCAGACAGGAAAGCTGTCGTCAAATGCATAAGAAAACGTGTTCAACTTTGTATATTCAAGGGCTGCATCAAGCATGGCTGCTGCCGGAAATGGAGCAAATGACAATACTGCGGCAGGCGGCAATCAGGCAGCCGCAGGAGCTGCAAATGCAGCCGGGGCAGCTAATGCAGCGGGCAATGCAGCAGGAGTGGCAAATAACGAAGCTGCAGATGGAGCAAATGCCGCAAACACAATAGTGCCTGACGGACAGAATGATCCGCAGGATGGAATCCAGGCACCGCAGGCACAGCCAAATACTGATATAGCAGATGAGCAGGTACCACAGGCGGCAAACGACAATAAGCATGATATAGCAGATGAGCAGGTACCGCTTGCCACCATGATTAGTGAGAGTGGAATGGCCGTTCCGCTGGCTATTGGTGCGCTTGGGATAGTTGCAATTCTTGCAATTATGATATTTGTCATAGTAAAGAATGTTAAGTCTGTCCGTGTTCAAAAAAATAGTATGAAACATAAGGGAAAAGATAATAAAAATTAGTTGATATTTGCTGAAATTATGGTATTATTAATGTGTGCGCTTGTATGAGTGCACACATTAATCAAGTATATGGATGGTTTTTTTTACCATACCAGAAATAAAATTTAGGAGGAATTGCAAAATGGCAAACAAGTGGGTATATACCTTCAAAGAGGGTAACATGACCATGCGTAATCTTCTCGGTGGTAAGGGTGCTAACCTCGCTGAGATGACAGAGATTGGACTTCCTGTACCACAGGGCTTCACAATCACAACAGAGGCTTGTACACAGTATTATGAAGATGGACGTAAGATCAACGACGAGATCATGGCTCAGGCTATGGAAGGCGTTAAGAAGATGGAGGAGATCAACGGCAAGAAGTTCGGCGATCTCAAGAATCCGCTCCTCGTTTCCGTACGTTCCGGCGCCAGAGCATCAATGCCAGGTATGATGGATACAATCCTTAACCTTGGTCTTAATGATGATGTTGTTGCAGCTATGATCGCTGGTAACCCAGATCCAGCATTCGAGCGTTTCGTATATGATTCATACAGACGTTTCATCCAGATGTTCTCAGACGTTGTTATGGAAGTAGGAAAGAAATACTTCGAGCAGCTCATCGACAAGATGAAAGAGGACAGAGGTGTTAAATTTGACGTAGACCTTACAGCAGCTGACCTCAAAGAGTTAGCAGAGCAGTTCAAGGCTGAGTACAAGAATCAGTTAGGATCAGATTTCCCTTCAGATCCTGTAGAGCAGTTAAAGCTTGCTATCGAGGCTGTATTCCGTTCATGGGACAACCCACGTGCAAATGTTTATAGAAGAGATAACGATATCCCTTATTCATGGGGAACAGCTGTTAACGTAATGCCAATGGTATTCGGTAACTTAAATAACGAGTCAGGTACAGGTGTTGCATTCACACGTGATCCTGCAACTGGTGAGAACAAGCTTATGGGTGAGTTCCTTATCAATGCACAGGGTGAGGACGTTGTTGCCGGTGTTCGTACACCAATGCCAATCGCTCAGATGGAGCAGGAGTTCCCAGAGGCATACGCTGAGTTCCTTAAGGTTTGTGAGACTCTTGAGAATCACTACCATGATATGCAGGATATGGAGTTCACAGTTGAGAACAAGAAGCTCTATATGCTTCAGTGCCGTAATGGTAAGAGAACAGCTCCAGCTGCTCTTAAGATCGCTTGCGATTTAGTAGATGAGGGACATAAGACACCAGCTGAGGCTGTTGCAATGATCGACCCTCGTAACCTTGATACATTATTACATCCACAGTTCGATGCTGCTGCACTTAAGGCTGCAACTCCACTTGGAAAGGGTCTTGGAGCATCTCCGGGAGCTGCTTGTGGTAAGGTTGTATTCACAGCTGACGATGCTGAGGCATGGGCTGAAAGAGGAGAGAAAGTCGTACTTGTACGTCTTGAGACATCTCCAGAGGACATCACAGGAATGAAGGCTGCTCAGGGTATCCTGACAGTTCGTGGTGGTATGACATCTCACGCAGCAGTAGTTG
>OHJT01001226.1_pt1 | contig 14710 bp, 16 predicted proteins | sample 1568651 | NCBI WGS metagenome assembly OHJT01 (sample SAMEA3879608, study PRJEB24766) | human gut metagenome | biome: human-associated habitat; feature: feces | place: USA | collected 1985/1987 | reverse complement strand
CGCCGTACATCTTCTCGATCAGAGCCTTGGGAGCCTTGCCCTTGCGGAAGCCCTGAACAGGGTACTTCTTGCCCTCCTTCTTGAAGACATCGGCAACTGCTGCCTTGAAGGCCTCAGCGTCGATGGAGAACTGCAGCTCTGCCATGCTCTTCTCGAGCTTTTCGCACTTGATGAAATTCATTTTGTGTATCCTCCACTCAAATATTGTATTGCGTTGGGGCAGCGGGAAAACTGCCGCCTGCAACCGCGCACCGCGTCCTTGCTGTTGCGAAATGCGGGGACGCGCGCGCTCAAATTGGGTGCAACAATCGCGTCACAACCTATTATAACACGCTTGTGATAGAATTGCCACCCCAAATTTTGACTTTTTGTTATTTCTGACCTTTCCGTCCCGGCCTCAGTTGATACGGTAGGGGCAGAACTTCAGGCCGTCGGCGCTGACGAGCTTGTAGCGGATGCCGTCCACATCGCCCTGCACGGCGTACCGGATGGCATTGCCGTGCAGGTGGCCGTAGTAGCAGGTCCGGATGCCGTAGGCCTTCAGCGTCGCCACGATCTCAGGGGCGCTGGTGCCGGTGTAGACCGGTGGATAATGCAGGAACACCAGCTTCTCCAGCCCCGGCTTTGCGGCGTCAAGGCTCATTTTGAGCCGCCCGATCTCCCGGTTCATCACCTTTTCGTCGTGGGCCTCCCCCACATCGAACAGCCAGCCCCGGGTGCCGCAGATGGCGTAACCCTCCACGGCGTAGGAGTTGTTGTGCAGGATGTGGAGGGTGTCAAAGCCCTCGGCCTTCAGATAAGCGTTCATCTTGTTGGCGGTGGTCCACCAATAATCGTGGTTCCCCTTCATGATGAGCTTCTGGCCCGGCAGCTGCTGCAAAAACGCAAAGTCCTTCCGGGTGTCGGTCAGCCGCATGGCCCAGCTGATGTCGCCTGCAAGGACGATGGTGTCCTCGGGCTTGATGAGCTTGCGCCAGTTGCGTTCCAGCCGCTCCACATAGCCGTTCCAGCCGGGGAAAACGTCCATCGGCTTGGAGGCACCTAGGGAGAGGTGGGTATCGCCAAGCACAAAAAGTGCCATAGTTTATTTACTCCTGTTCTGGTTTTCATCACGCCTGATAGCCCAGCGCCACCTCCGCGATCCCCGCCGGGTCGATGACGGTGCTGAACCGCTCGGCCTTCTGCCGCAGGGCGGCAAGGCTTGCGGGCGCGGTCCGGCCGGTGGCTTCTTCCAGCGCCTGCATGGCCTCGAAATCGTTCTCCGGTGCGGTATGACCCAGAGCCTCCAGCACGCTGCGGGGGAACTTGAAGGGCGAGGCGGTGGAGAGCACCACCATCGGCACGCCGTCCCGCTTCTTCTGGGCAGCGACGTGGAACGCCACAGCCGTGTGGGTGTCGCAGAGGTAGCCGTCCTTCTCGTAGCGGGCGCGGATCTCCCCTGCTACCTGCTCCTCACTGCTCCAGCCGCAGTCGAAGCACTCCCGGATCGCCGCCAGCGTCTCGGGGCGGACGGTGTAGCTGCCTGTCTCATTCAGGCTCTTCATCAGACCGGCCACCTCGGCATCGCTGCCGGTGACGTGGTAGAGCAGACGCTCGAGGTTGGAGGAGACGAGGATGTCCATGCTGGGCGAGGTGGTCTTATAAAACTCCCGCTTGGCGGTGTAAGTACCGGTGGAGAGGAAGTCGGTCAGGACATTGTTCTGGTTAGAGGCGCAGACCAGCCTGCCCACGGGCAGACCCATCTGCTTTGCATAGTAACCCGCCAGAATGTCGCCGAAGTTGCCGGTAGGCACGCAGAAATCCACCTCGTCGCCGAAGGTGATCTTCCCGGCCTTGAGCAGCTGGGCGTAGGCGGCAAAATAGTAGACGATCTGGGGCACAAGGCGGCCCCAGTTGATGGAGTTGGCGCTGGAAAGGCGGATGTTCCGCTCGGCCAGCTTGGCCGCGATGGCTTTGTCGCCGAAGACCCGCTTCACGCCGGTCTGGGCATCGTCGAAGTTGCCCCGCACCGCATAGACCGCGACGTTCGTGCCCTCCTGCGTCGCCATCTGCAGGCGCTGGATCTCGCTGGTGCCGCCCGTGGGGTAGAACACGGCGATCTCGACGCCCGGGATGTCGTGGTAACCATCCAGCGCAGCCTTGCCGGTGTCGCCGCTGGTGGCCACGAGGATGAGGGTCTTTTCGGTGCGGGAGAGGTTTTTCTTTGCCTCCACGAGAAGCTTGGGCATCAGCTGGAGGGCGTAGTCCTTGAACGCGCAGGTCGGGCCGTGCCACAGCTCAAGGGCATAGGTGTCCCCTTCCACCGGGGCCAGATAGCCTGCCTTGCCGCCGAACGCCTCCCCGTAGGTGGTGCGGGTGGCTTCGGTGAGGAAATCCTTGGAGTAATCGGTCAGATATTCGCTGACGACGGCAGCGGCCAGCGCGGGATAATCCAGCTGGCACAGTGCCCGGACGTCCACCTGCGGAAAGCGTTCCGGGACGAACAGGCCGCCCTCATCCGACAGGCCCTGTGCGATCGCCTGAGAGGCGGTCACAATGCGGTCATGGTCTCTCGTGCTGAAAAATTTCATCATTATCGCTCCTTTTTGCCAGAAGGCCCATCACTCGGCCTCATCCTGCGGCAGCGGCCCGAGGCCGTTTTCTGCCTTTTCCCACCGGGTTTTTCTGCGCGCGTCTAGCTTTTTGCCCAGAAAGCACCCTTTATAATATGTACCATCCAGCGCCCGCTGTCAAGAGGGACGACCTCAGCCACGTCGAAACGCACCGGTTCGTCGCTCTGACGGGTGCTCTGGAGATACAATGCGGCAGATGCGACGATACGCCTCTGCTTCGCGGCATTCACCGCAGCGGCAGGGGTATCCAGAGAGTCTTTGGCGCGGGTCTTGACCTCGCAGAACACCAGTGTCCCGTCCGGTTCCCGCAGGATGAGGTCGATCTCCCCCATCCGGGTGTGATAATTGTGGCCGAGAAGCTCTGCCCCCTGCTTCTGGTAGAAGCGGGCCGCGGCGGCCTCTCCTCTTTGGCCCGTCTCGGCCCGGCCCATCACTTGCCTTCGGGCCAGTAGCCCTGTTTTTTGAGGAAGCTGCGGCGGTAGAAGGGCTGGATGCCGTACTGTGCAATGAGTTCATAGTGCAGCTTTGTGCCGTAGCCCTTGTGCTTCGCCAGCTGATACTGGGGATACTGCTTGTCCAGCTCCAGCATATAGCGGTCACGGCTGACTTTCGCCAGCACTGACGCCGCGCCGATGCTGGCGCTGGTGGCATCGCCCTTCACCACCGGCTGTGCGGGCATGGTCAGCCCTGCCGGAGTCCGGTTGCCGTCCACGAGGACGAGGTTGGGCACGATGTCCAGCCCCTCCACGGCCTGACGCATCCCGCCCATGGTGGCGTTGAGGATGTTGTCGCGGTCAATGACGTCTGGGCCGACGAAGACGATCTTATAGGCCAGCGCCTTTTCGATGATCTGCTCGAAGAGGGCCTCCCGTTTTTTCTCGGTCAGCTTCTTCGAGTCGTTGATGCCGTAGACCGGAGCCTCGGGGTCAAGGATGCAGGCGGCCACACAGACCGGGCCGCAGAGCGGGCCGCGGCCCGCCTCGTCCACGCCTGCAAAGCAGCCGTACTGCGCCCGGATGCCGGCATCATAGGCGTAGAGCGGCGCAGAGATCTCCTCGTCTGTCCGGCGCTTCATTCCTCGTCCTCCTCGGCAAAGTCCGCCATATCGTCCCGCTGGGGCGGGCGCTCGAGGGAGATGCGGCCCCACTTGCAGGCGCGGAACTCGTCCACCAGCATGATCGCACAGCGCTCGGTGTCCACCTCGCCGCCCCGCACCAGCAGGCCGCGCTTGCGGCCGATGGCCTCCATCAGCTCGTAGGGCGGCAGAGCCAGCGTCTCGGCGTCCAGCTTGTACCGCTGGGCCACGAGGTCGGGATAGTTGCGGCGCACCTCATCCAGAAGGTTCATAGCCAGCTCTTCGACGTCAAGGATGTCGTCCTTGATGGAGCCGATGAAAGCCAGATTCGAGGCGATGGTCTTGGAATCGAATTTCTTCCAGAGCACGCCGGGCATATCCAGCAGGTCGAATTTTTCGGTGCTGACCCACTGCTTGCCCTTGGTCACGCCGGGGCGGTCGGCCGCCTTGGCACGGGCCGAGCCTGCGAAGGTATTGATGAAGGTGGATTTGCCCACATTCGGGATGCCGCAGAGCATCACCTGCGTCTTTGCGCCGCCCATGCCGCGGTTCTGGCGGCGGGCCAGCAGGCCGGACAGCTCCTTCTCGATAGCAGCCTTGACGGCGTTCGCGCCGCCCTTCTGCTTGGCGCTGATGGCCACACAGCCTGCGTCGGCCTCGTGGAAGTAGCGGATCCACTCCTCCGTCACGGCGGGGTCGGCGAGGTCGGCCTTGTTCAGCGCATAGAGCTTGGGCTTGCGGGCCGTGATGCGCTCGATCTCCGGGTTGAGGCTGGACAGCGGGATGCGGGCGTCCAGCAGCACAAGGCTGGCGTCAACGTGCAGGATCTCCTGCTCCATCATCCGCAGCGTCTTGGTCATATGGCCCGGAAACCATTGGATGGTATATTGGTTTGCAAACCGGGTGTCCTGATTGTTCATTTTACTACTCCAAAATCCGAAAAGGGCAAAAAGCAGAGCAGCACTTTGCCCAGTATATCCTGTTCGTCGATGCAGCCGACATAGCTCGAGCGGCTGTCCAGCGAGGCGTTGCGGTTGTCTCCCATAACGAAGACCGTCCCCTCCGGCACAGTGTAGGGAAACTCCACGTCATAGCCCAGATAGGTCGGCTCTGCAATGTAATCCTCTTCCAGCACCTTGCCGTTCACCTTCACGGTGCCGGCGGCGTAGTCGATGGAGATGGTGTCGCCGCCCTTGGCGATGACCCGTTTGACCAGCGGCCGGCCATAGCTGGTGTAGCTGTCCACGATGACCACATCGCCCCGCTGCGGCTCATATCCTGCGCCCCAGACGATGAGCTTGTCTCCGTTTTCCAGCGTAGGCACCATCGACTCGCCATCCACCTGAATGATGCGGAAAAAGAAGGAGAACACCAGCACCAACACCAGCGCCGCCGAAATGAGCGCTTCGTACCATTCCAGCAGGCTCTGCCCACGGGCAGCGGGCTGTGACTGTTCCATATCCGATGCACCTCTTTGTCCGGGCCTGCGCCCGTTTTTATTTTCTCTGTCCCTGCGCCAAAAGCGCCGTATAACAGAAAAAAGGGGACAAACAAGTTGCCCCCTTTTCTCCCGCTTTGAAACGGGGAATCATCAAATATCGCTCTTGACCTTGGCAGCCTTGCCGGTGCGGCCACGCAGATAGAACAGCTTTGCGCGGCGGACCTTGCCCTTACGGACAACAGTGACCTTCTCGACGAAGGGGCTGTTGATGGGGAAGACACGCTCGATGCCGACGCCGTAGGAAACGCGGCGAACGGTAAAGGTCTCTGCGACGCCGCCGTGCTTCTTTGCAATGACGGTGCCCTCGAAGGCCTGAATACGCTCACGCTCGCCTTCCTTGATACGAACATCAACGCGGACGGTATCGCCGACGTTGAACTGGGGCTTCTCAGCCTTGATGCTGCCTTCAGAAATAATCTTCAGTGCGTCCATTTTTGAATCCTCCATTTGTTTTTAGACGTTCATGCACGGCATAGCCGTCAGAGGACCGCCCGTTTAATGATAAATACTTGTCATTAACCCCGCTGTGGTCTCAGCGGACACTAACGCCCTAATAGGATAGCACAAACCGCCCGCAAAAGCAAGGGGTTCGTGCAAATTTATGCAGGAAATTTTCATTCCGGCCCCGCCGGGCCGTTCTTACTGAAACTTCTGCTTGTCCGCCGTCAGGAATTCGGTGCGCAGGATGGAGGCGCTCGCCGCAGACAGGCCGAATCTTGCTTCCAGCGCCGCCGTCAGCAGCGAGGGGTTCAGGTTCAGCTCCTGTGCAGCGGGCAGACAGACGGCAAAGCTCACGCTCTCCCCTTCCGGCTCAAGCGTGAGCGCGGGGACGTAGTCCTTCATCTCGACCATCCGGACGCCGCGCTTGCTCTTCTTCTCCACCGGCACGCTGTCGAGGGTGTTGTACTGCTCAAGCAGCGGCGCAGCAGAGGCCGGGTAGCGGATGCGGTAGCAGGCGTAGGCGATGGCGTCGGCCTTCATCTTTACCGGCTCCACCCGGTAGACCTCGATGCCAGTGGGCATGATGGCGTTCAGCGCCGTCTGCCACTGGGCAAAGTCGGGGGCTTCGGCCTCGGTCTTTACGTCCACGCATTCACACTCGCTCTCCTGCCCCAGCGAGAGCGGGCAGGCAAAGGTCATATAGATATGGGGGTTGAAGCCCAGCGTGTGCCACACCGGCAGTCCGCTGCGCTTGAGCACCCGCTGCATCACCCGCTGCAGATCCAGCAGGGAGATGTAGGAGGCTTCATCCCTCTTCTTAAACGAGATCCTGACTGTAATCAAAGCACGGCCCTCCTAACAGATGATTTGCGCCGCAGCCGTGGCAGGCACGGTTGCAGGGCTGGGTGGTCTGGGCTGCGAGGGCCTTGTTGTACTCCCGCACCAGATATTCGTGGGTGACGCCATAGTCCATATGGCTCCACGGCGTCACCTCGTCCAGACCGATGGGGCGCTGGCAGTAGAACTTCGGGTCGATGCCCATGTCCTCGAAGACCTTCAGCCATGTGTCGTACTGGAAGCACTCCTCCCAGCCGTCGAAGTAGCAGCCCCTCTTGTAGGCCTCGAGGATGACCGGGGCCAAGCGGCGGTCGCCCTTGGCGAAGACGCCTTCGAGGAAGCTGGTGGTGCTGTCGTGGTAGTTGACCTTGATCTTCCGGCTGTGGACGCTCTCCAGCAGATGCTTCTGCTTGGCCTTGAGCATTTCCTCGGTGTCCATGGGGACGAACTGGAAGGGAGTGTGGGGCTTAGGCACGAAGCAGGCGCAGCTGATGGTCACCTGCACGCCGCGGCCCTTGGCGTGCTTGGGGTTGGAATAGTAGAGGTCCACCACCTTCTGAGCCGTCTCGGCGATGCCCTCGATATCCTCCATCGTTTCGGTGGGCAGGCCCATCATGAAGTAGAGCTTGACGGAGGTGTAGCCGTTGGCGAAGGCCAGCGAGCAGGTCTTCTCGATCTCGTCCCATGTGACGTTCTTGTTGATGACGTCGCGCAGGCGCTGGGTGCCGGCCTCGGCGGCAAAGGTCAGGCCGCTTTTGCGCACCTTGGTGGTCTTTTCGATGAGGCTCTGGGAGAAGTTGTCCATCCGCAGGGAGGGCAGCGACAGGCTGACGTGCTCTTTCGGTGCCCACTCGTTCAGGTCGTCCAGCAGCTCTTCCAGCTGGCTGTGGTCGGAGGTGGACAGGCTGGAAAGGCTCAGCTCCTCATAGCCGGTGTTGGCACAGAGGTCCTGTGCCGCCTTGTTCAGCAGGCTGGCGTCGCGCTGGCGCATGGGGCGGTAGAGGAAACCGGCCTGACAGAACCGGCAGCCCCGCACGCAGCCCCGCAGCACCTCGACGCTGGCGCGGTCCTGGATCGCGCCCACCATGGGGACGACGAAGTTGGTCGGGGGCGCAAACTCGTTCAGGTCCTTGATGATGGCCTTGGTGACGACGGCCGGGATGCCCGGCTCATTGGGGGTGATGGACTTGACGCGGCCATCCTCGCAGTATTCGACATCGTAGAACGCCGGGATATAGACGCCGGGAATTTTGGCGATGCGGCGCAGCAGCTCCTTCTTGGAGACACCGCCCTCCTTCTTCGCCTTTTCGATCTCGGCACAGATGCCGGGCAGCTGGTTCTCGCCCTCGCCCAGCTGGATGACGTCGAAGAAATCCGCGATCGGCTCAGAGTTGCAGGCACAGGGGCCGCCTGCCACGATGAGCGGCCAGCGCTCGTCGCGGTCTTTCGAATAGAACGGGATGCCCGCCAGCTCCAGCATGGCGAGGATGTTGGTGTAGGACAGCTCATATTGGAGCGTGAAGCCCACGGCATCGAAGTCGGTGAGAGGGTCTTTGCTCTCCATCGTGTAGAGGGGCAGACCCAGACGCTCCATCTCCGCCTTCATATCCAGCCACGGCATGAAGGCGCGCTCGCACCACCAGTTCTTGTGGCTGTTCAGCAGCTCATAGAGTATCTTTTCGCCCAGAAAAGACATTCCCACTTCGTAGGTGTCCGGGAAGCAGAACGCAAAGCGGACGTCCACCTCATCTTTATTTTTATACACGCTGCCCGGTTCGCCGCCGGTATAACGGCCCGGCTTCTGCACCCGGGACAGCGCTTCTTTCAGTTTCGGATCAAACATCAAGCTCCTCCATTTGACAATACGGATTTCATGTTTCCTTATTGTACCCTATTTTGAGGAGGATTGCAACAGACAGCGCACCATCTGCGCCCCGTCCAGCGGCGGGATGGGCAGGAGATTGAATGCCCCGGTGAGGACGTTGGCCGCAAGAAAGGCGCTGTCCCGGATGGTAGCGTACTGCTCCATCCGCACCGCCCAGACAGCGGCCAGCAGAGCGTTCGTCCCCGGCCCGGCGGCAGCGAGAAGAAAGGTCTGCCCCCGGGTAAGGGCCTGCCCCCTCGTCCGCATACAAAAGCCGGTCATGGTCACTTCGATGACCGGCAGGCGGCGGAAGAGGGCCAGATAGACGAGGATATGCCCCATCTCATGGAGGACAGCGGCATACAGGCCGATGCGCAGAAAGCCGCTGGCGTCGGACCAGAGCAGCAGATACAGCGCCCCGCAGAGCAGAAGCGGGTCACGGAAGACCAGCGGCCCTGCCCGGACGAGCCGCCTCATGGCAGACCCAGCAGCGCCCCGGCGTCATAGCGGATGCCCTGCTCAAGAAGCTCGAAATGGAGGTGTGCCCCGGTGGAGCGGCCGGTCTCCCCTGCTGTGCCCAGCGGCTGGCCCGCCTGCACCACCTCCCCGGCCCGGACGAAGAGGTATTGGAGGTGGGCGTAAAGCGTCTCCTGCCCGCCACTGTGGCTCAGGCGGAGATAGTTGCCGTAGGTCGTGCTCCGCCGGGCGGCAGATACGACGCCGTCCATCACGGCCAGCACCTGTGTCCCTTCCGCGCAGGCGAGGTCTGTGCCCCGGTGAAAGGTTTCTTCGCCGGTGAGGGGGTCGGTGCGCCAGCCGTAGGCGTCCGAGACGCGCCATCCATTCGTCCCCAGTGGGAAGCAGACGGCCTGCGTCGACCGCACCCGTTCCAGCGAGCAGCCCTCCGGCGCAGCCTTGGCGGCACAGGCCCGCAGCACAGTCATACAGAACAAAACGGCGCAGAACGCCGCGAAGATGACCCACCCCTTTGTGCTCTGCTGTCTTGTCCGCATCGGCGTCCCTCCTGCTCTCTGCACTGTATGCAGCAGAAGGGGCAGCCAGAACACAAAAAAGCTGCCGCCAGCTTTGGGGGCTGACGGCAGCAGGTCTCATTATTTCCGGAAATATCCGAGCAGACGGCCCAGCAGGCCGGTGCGGCGGGAACGGCTCTCGGTGACGACAACGGGCATGGGGGCGGGAGCGGCCTTTGCCTGCGGCTTTTCTGCCGGGGCGGGAGCGGCGGGCTGAGGTACAGCCTTTGCGGGTACGGCAGGCTTCTCCGGGGCCTTGATGGGCTTCGGCGGTTCAACGGGTGCAGCTGCCTTGTCCCGGGCGGTCCAGTCGTCCCGGAGAAGGTCGTACATCCCCATCTGGCTGTTCACCAGCGGCTCGCCGGGGGCGGGCTTGACCTTCTGGTAGCTGCCGTCCGGCTGCATCTCGCGGGCGTTGACGTTGTCGCTGAGCTGAAGTCGGAGGATGCTGTCCAGCTTTTCCTTCAGGACGGGGTCTTCCACCCGGACGCCCACCTCCACGCGGCACTCGGTGTTGCGGGTGAGGAAATCGCCGGAGGCGATATAGGTGCGGGTGTTGACTCCATCGAAGAAGCTGTAGATGCGGCCATGCTCAAGGTAGCGGCCCACAAGACTGCGGATGTGGAGGTTCTCGGTCTTTCCGGGCACACCGGCGCGGACGCAGCAGATGCCGCGGACGATCATGTCAATGCGGACCCCCGCACAGCTGGCCTCCTCGAGCTTCAGGATGATGTCCCGGTCGGAGATGGAGTTGTTCTTGAGGATCATGGAGGCCGGACGCCCCAGACGGGCGGCGTTGATGACCCGGTCCATCTCGTCCAGCAGGACGCTCTTGAAGCGCAGAGGTGCCACCAGCATCTTTTCGCTCTCTTCCGTCAGCTTCTGCACGGCGAGGTTCTGGAAGATATTGGAAGCCTCCTCGCCGATGCCGAGGTCGGCGGTGATGAAGGAGTAGTCGGTATAAAGCTCACTGGTCTTCTCGTTGTAGTTGCCGGTGCCGATCTGGGTGATGTAGGAGTAGCCATGGGCGCTCTTTTTGGTGATGAGGGTCAGCTTGGAGTGCACCTTGTAGTCGTCGAAGCCGTAGATGACGGTGCATCCCGCTTCCTCGAGGTGCTTCGACCAGTCGATGTTGTTCTGCTCATCAAAGCGGGCGCGCAGCTCCACCAGCGCCACGACCTCCTTGCCGTTTTCGGCAGCCTCCACGAGGGCCTGCACGATCTGGGACTCCCGGGCCATCCGGTAGAGGGTCATCTTGATGGAGATGACGTCGGGGTCCTGCGCGGCCTTTTTGAGCATCGCAATAAAGGGGCGGATGGACTGGTACGGATAGCTCAGCAGCACATCATGCTTTTCCACCTCGGCGGTGAGGTCGTAGTCCTGCGGAGGCAGCATGGGCCGGGCCGACGAATAGAACAGCTCCGGGTGTCCGTCGGACTCCATCCGGCTCGTGAGCTTGAAGAAGAAGCTCAGGTCAAGGGGGCTTTTCTGGACGAAGACCCGCTTGTGGGTCAGCTCGAGGCGGCTGCACAGCAGCTGCGTGACCTGCGGCGCGGCAGGGATGACCTGCAGCCGCACTGCGGCCAGCTTGCGGCGGCGCTTGAGCAGGTCGGCCATGATCTCGCGGTAGTCGATGTCATGGTCCATCATCCCCTCTTTCACGTCGATGTCGGCGTTGCGGGTGACCCGGAAGAGACACTTTTCCTGCACGTTCTCCTTACCAAAGATAAGAGCCGCATAGTGGAGCACCAGCTCTTCCGTCAGGGCAAAAAGCGTCTCGTTGTCCTTCCGGACGAGGTGCATCCGCTCCATCTGGCTCGAGATGGGCACGATGCCGAGGGTGTTCTCCGCAGAGTGCTTTTCGTGGAGGAGGACGCCGAGGTAGATCTCCTTATTGCGCAGGAACGGGAAAGGGTGGCGGCTGTCCACGATCTGGGGGCTGAGGATGGGGAAAAGCTCACTCTGGAAATACTTTTTCCAGAAATGCTCGTCCTCCTTGGTCAGCTTATCGAAGTCCACCTTGCGGTAGCCGCAGGCGGCCAGATTTTCCAGCGCCTTGGCGTAATATTTGTCGCAGTCCTCCTGAAGCTGGGCCGTCTTGGGCATGATGGCGGCAAGCTGCTCCTCCGCCGTCATGTTGGTCTTATTCTCCCGCTTCTCCTTCTTGCCGCGCATGAGGTTTGCCCGCTCTTGGAGCGAGCCGACGCGCACCATGAAGAACTCGTCCAGATTGGAGCCATAGATGGACAGGAACTTGAGCTGCTCGGCCAGCGGGACATTTTTATCCTTGCCCAGCACCAGCACGCGGCGGTTGAAATCCAGCCAGCTCAGTTCCCGGTTGATAAAGATGCTCTCTTCACTCATGATGATTCCTCTTTCCTGCGAGGGGGTCTCCCCTCAGCTCAGATAGACGAGGCCCTGCCATCCGTCTATCATATCCTGCGTAACGCCCGGCACCTGCGCCACCTCGCCGAGGCTCCGGAAGGGGCCGTGGGTGAGGCGGTATTCCAAGATCGCTCTCGCCTTCTTTTCCCCGAGGCCGGGCAGGGTAGTCATCGCGTCCACCCCGGCGGTGTTGAGGTCCACCCGGAAGGACTCCCGCAGCGCCTCCGGCGCGGACGCCGGAACATCCTGCTCCGGGGCGGGCGGCACGGTGTACCACAGTGCCAGCCCGACGATGCACGCTGCCGCCGCTGCTGCCAGCGCCAGAAAGCGGCGCTGGCGGGGCGCGGACATAGTTTCTTTCATTGTACTAGAAATCCCTCCAAAAAGAAAGTCTCCTGCGGAAAATTTGCAGGAGACTTTACACAATTTTTACGAAGCAGCTTCAGCACTTCGCACAAGGCCATAGAAAAACTCTGCCGCCGCGCCGGTGTCGTGGTCGGTCAGGGTCGTCTGACTGGCGGCAAGGCGCAGCTCCACCGGGGCATCGGCCGGGACGACGCTCTGCCTGGCCTGACGGACAAGCTCCAGCATCTGGCCGCATCCGGCGGCGACGGTGAGCTGGTCTGCGGTGCAGTTGATGGGCAGGCAGACCGCCCCCAGCATCGCCTCCGCCGAGACCGTGCCCGGCGTCAGCACCATGACGTCCATGCCGATGCGCTCCGAGCGCAGCATGGCGGCATTGTCCCCCAGCGCCCGTTCCAGCAGGGCCTGAATGGGCAGCTGCTGGCGGTCCTGATAGAGCAGGATGCGCAGCACGTCCTCGCCCCGGACATCGGCGGGGCTGCACAGGGTAAAGGGAGTGAACTCCCGGCGCAGATGGCGCTCAAGGGCGGTACTCATCCGCAGCACGCGGGTGGAGCCGTCGGCCATCTGCAGCGCGATGCCAAGCCCCACCGCAGCGGGCAGCTTCTTGAAGATGGACTCCTCACAGCCCGCGAAGCTGCACAGCGGCTGGCCGCCCTCCGAGAACCGGTAGGCCAGCGTGCCGCCGCAGGTCAGCGCAGGCGCGGCGAGGCGCACCCCGCCCAGCACGGCGCGGACAGCCCGGGGCGAGCGCTGGGTGAAGACGGTCAGGCGGCCGCCCCGGCTGGAAAACAGCTGCAGCACGTCCCGGACGACCTGCGGCATATTGCCGTCACCGGCCAAGAGAAGGTGGTCCAGATCGCAGAGCACGAGCGCAGAATCGAGAAGTTTTGTCATACAGTCCCCCTCCTGAGCGATGCGATAAAGTGGGTGAAATACTCCGGCAGCTCCGAATCGAAGCGGAGCTGCTCCCCCGTGATGGGGTGGATGAAGCCCAGCGTCTTGGCGTGGAGGCACTGGCCGTGGAGCTTGGTGATGCAGTTGTGCGGGCCATACACAGGGTCGCCCGCCACGGGGTGCTGGATGGACGCCATGTGGACGCGGATCTGGTGGGTGCGGCCCGTCTTGAGGCGGCACTCCAGCAGGGTGAAGCCCCCGAAGCGCTCCAGCACCTTGTAGCCGGTGTAGGCGTACTTGGTGTGCGGCTCGCTGGCCGGGTAGACCGCCATCTTTTTGCGGTCGGTCTTGGAGCGGCCCAGATTGGCCTCCACAAAGCCCTCGTCCTGTGTAAAGCCGCCGTAAACGACGGTCTGGTAGGCCCGCTCCACGCTGTGGACGGCCATCTGCTGGGACAGGCCGATGTGGGTGGCGTCGTCCTTCGCCACCACCAGCAACCCGCTGGTGTCCTTGTCGATGCGGTGGACGATGCCGGGGCGTATCTCGCCGCCGATGCCCGAGAGGCTGCCCTTGCAGTGCCAGAGCAGGGCGTTCACCAGCGTGCCGTCCGGGTTGCCCGGGGCCGGATGGACCACCATCCCCTTGGGCTTGTTCACCACCAGAAGATGGTCGTCCTCATACACGATGTCCAGCGGGATGTCCTGCGGCACGGCCTCGATGGGCTTTGCGTCGGGGATCTCCAGCAGGATGGTATCTCCCGCCTTGAGCTTGAGGCTCTTGGCGATGCTCCTGCCGTTGCAGAGCACATGGCCCTCGGCCACGAGGCCCTGCAGCGCACTGCGGGAAAGCCCGGTGTCCTCCCCGCTGAGGAAGCGGTCGATGCGCTGGCCTGCGGCCTCCGCCTCCACGATAAATTCACGCTGTTCCATGCTTCAGCACTCCTTCGAGGGCTTGTCGTCCACCTCTTCCAGCAGGATGACCAGCACCCAGAGCGCCACACCGACGCAGACGCAGATGTCGGCGAAATTGAAGACCGCAAAGTCGATGAACAGAGGGTTGATGTAGTCCACGACCTCGCCGTTGAGCACCCGGTCGATGAGGTTGCCGATGCCGCCCGCCAGCACGAGGATGAACGCCGCCTGCTGCAGCAGCTTGCCCCGGCTGCGGAAGAACAGCATATAGGCCACCAACAGCAGCGCGGCGGTGGTTGTGAGGATGAGGAAGAGCTGCCTGCCGCTGAGCAGGCTGAAGGCCATGCCCTGATTGAGCACGAAGCGCAGCTCCAACACATGGGGGATGAGGGTGATGGACTCCACCGGAGCCAGCGCCTGAACGGCCCAGAGCTTGATGGCCTGATCGATGCCCACCAGCGCGGCCACACAGACCAGATTCAGAATGACGTATGCCATAGTTTCTCCCAACGCTTGATTTTTTGAAAAAGGCGGCGCCCCCTTTTGCGCCGGGTGCGCCGCCAGAGATATAAGATGGATCAGCCCTCCACAACGCTGGCGCAGCGTGCGCACAGGGTGGGGTGAGCAGAGTGGGTGCCGATGTCGGCAGAGTACTTCCAGCAGCGCTCGCACTTGTCGCCGGTGGCGTGTGCAGCAGCAACGCCCAGACCCTCGACTGCGCTGGCTGCGCCGCCCTCGCCCTTGACCAGCTCCACATGGGAGACGATCATCAGGTCGGCCAGCTCGTCCATGG
>OHJT01001212.1_pt1 | contig 14849 bp, 13 predicted proteins | sample 1568651 | NCBI WGS metagenome assembly OHJT01 (sample SAMEA3879608, study PRJEB24766) | human gut metagenome | biome: human-associated habitat; feature: feces | place: USA | collected 1985/1987 | reverse complement strand
ATGGCTCATTGCACATAAAGATGCAAAAATTGAAGGAGCTTTTGAAGGGCTCAAAGGTGAAAATTTATCAGTAGAATAAAAAAGCAAACATGCAGGAGGAAAAAAAGATGAATTTATCAAACATGCCAGAATTAAAATTAGGTATTGTAGCAGTAAGCCGTGACTGCTTCCCAATGTCTCTGTCTGAGAACAGAAGAAAGGCGGTTGTAGAAGCATATAAGAAAAATTTCAATGGAGAAATTTACGAATGTCAGACTGTTGTAGAAAGCGAAACAGATATGTTAAAAGCAGCCGAAGAATTAAGAGAAGCAGGCTGTAATGCGCAGGTTGTTTACCTTGGAAACTTTGGACCAGAGACAGAAGAAACTATGCTGGTAAAAGTATTCCATGGCCCATCTATGGTAGTGGCAGCAGCAGAAGAAGGAAATCTGGTGCAGGGTCGTGGTGATGCATATTGTGGTATGTTAAATGCAAGCTATAACTTAAAGCTGCGTAATTTAAAAGCATATATTCCAGAATATCCAGTTGGAACAGCAGAAGAAGTTGCTGAAATGATTCATGAGTTTGCTCCAATTGCAAGAGCGCTGGTTGCAGTAAGAAATTTGAAAATTATCAGCTTTGGACCACGTCCAACAAACTTCCTGGCATGTAATGCACCTATTAAGAGACTGTATGATTTAGGCGTAGAAATTGAAGAAAACTCTGAATTAGACTTATTTGAAGCATTTAATAAACATGCAGATGACCCACGTATTCCAGATGTAGTGAAAGAAATGGAAGCAGAGCTTGGCGAAGGAAATATGAAACCAGAAATTCTGCCTAAATTAGCACAGTACGAAATCACTCTGTTAGACTGGGTAGAAGCACACAAAGGCTGCAGAAAATATGTGACACTTACAACAAAATGCTGGCCAGCATTCCAGACACAGTTTGGATTTGTTCCATGCTATGTAAACAGCCGTCTTACAGATAGAGGTATTCCGGTTTCCTGTGAAGTAGATATCTGGGGAACTTTAAGTGAGTACATCGGAACTGTTATTAGCCAGGATACAGTTACTCTGTTGGATATTAATAATACAGTACCTGCTCATATTTATGACAATGACATTAAAGGTCATTACAACTATGACCAGAAAGAAACCTTCATGGGATTCCATTGCGGAAATACAGCTGCAAGCAAGTTGACAGCATGTTCTATGAAATATCAGATGATTATGGCAAGAACTCTGCCAGAAGAAGTTACACAGGGTACACTGGAAGGTGATATTGTCCCAGGTGAAATTACTTTCTATCGTCTTCAGAGTACAGCAGATTGCAAGCTTCGTGCTTACATTGCACAGGGTGAAGTTCTTCCAGTGGCAACACAGAGCTTTGGCGGTATTGGTATCTTTGCAATTCCAGAAATGGGACGTTTCTATCGCCATGTATTAGTAGAGAAGAATTATCCACACCATGGAGCTGTTGCTTTTGGACATTTTGGAAAAGCGCTGTACGAAGTATTCAAATATTTGGGTGTAGAAGTTGATGAAATTAACTACAATCAGCCAAAGGGAACCTTATACCCAACAGAAAATCCATTTGCTTAAGGAAAAGGGAGAAAACCATGTTATACATAGGTGTTGATTTAGGAACTTCTGCTGTGAAATTGCTTCTTATGGATGGAGAAGGCAAGATTCAGAAAATTGTATCCAGAGAATATCCACTGGCATTTCCACATCCAGGTTGGTCAGAACAGAAACCGGAAGACTGGTGGAGCCAGAGTCTGGAGGGCATCAAAGAACTGATTGCAGATTGTGATAAGAGCCAAGTGGCTGGAATTAGCTTTGGTGGACAGATGCATGGACTTGTTATTTTGGATGAGAATGATGAAGTGATTCGTCCTGCAATTTTGTGGAATGACGGCAGAACCGTAAAAGAAACCGATTATCTGAATCAGGTAATCGGGAAAGAAACATTATCGAAATATACAGCTAATATTGCTTTTGCAGGTTTTACAGCGCCCAAAATTCTTTGGGTGAGAGAAAACGAGCCAGAGAACTTTAAGAGAATTAAGAAAATTATGCTGCCAAAGGATTATTTGGCATATAAATTGTCTGGTACTCATTGCTGTGATATGTCAGATGCCTCCGGTATGTTGCTTTTGGATGTAAAGAATCGTTGTTGGTCTAAAGAAATGTTGGATATCTGCGGAATCAAAGAAGAGCAGATGCCAAAATTATTTGAAAGCTATGAAACAGTGGGTACTTTGAAACCGGAATTGGCAGAAGAACTGGGAATTCCGGCTTCCTGTAAAATCGTAGCAGGAGCAGGAGATAATGCAGCAGCCGCAGTTGGAACAGGAACTGTGGGAGATGGTATGTGTAATATCTCTCTTGGAACCAGCGGAACCATTTTTATTTCCAGCAAGGAATTTGGGGTAGATCCTAATAATGCGCTTCATGCCTTTGCCCATGCAGATGGAAATTATCATTTGATGGGATGTATGTTAAGTGCAGCGTCTTGCAATAAATGGTGGATGGACGAAATTATTGGAACTAAAGATTATGTTGGTGAACAGGAAAAAATTGAGAAATTAGGAGAAAACAATGTGTTTTTCCTTCCATATCTTATGGGTGAGCGTTCTCCACATAATAATCCAAATGCAAGAGGAACTTTCATTGGACTTACTATGGACAGCACTAGGGCAGATATGACCCAAGCTGTTCTGGAAGGTGTAGCTTTTGCAATTCGTGATTCTTTTGAGGTTGCCAAGGCACTGGGAATTAAAATCGAGAGAACAAAAATTTGCGGCGGAGGAGCCAAAAGCCCTCTGTGGAAAAAGATGATTGCTAATATTTTGAATATTAAGGTAGATGTCATTGAATCTGAAGAGGGGCCTGCATTAGGAGGAGCAATGTTGGCAGCTGTGGCAAACGGAGAGTTTGCGTCTGTAGAAGATGCGGTAGCGAAAATTGTAAAAGTAATTGATACAGTCGAGCCGGAACCAGAACTGGCAGCAAAATATGAAGAAAAGTATCAGAAATTTGCAAAAATTTATCCTACAGTCAAGGATTTATTTAGTCAGATTTTATAATGGTACATCAACACCCCAAAAGAGACTGTTTTCTTGCAGCTCTTTTGGAGTGTTACCTCTATAATAAATAAAAGAAAAATTTAAGATACAGAAAATCCCAGAATTACAATTTTGTTTTGCAAGATTGGTTCTGGGATTTGTACATTATAGACAAATTGAGGATGGATTTTTAGGGTAAAAATACAACTTGACGAAAATAAGTTATATAGTATATAGTATATTTAAATAAAATCATAGAAAATAGTGTGTTACTGTCAGGCAGGCATGAACTATTCCGTTTCTCTATCTTTGTGATAGAGTGTGTACAGAATATGTTTATGCTTTTTTTGTGTGAAAAATACCTTTTCGCTTAGCTTATAGAGGGGATTCTTAGGTTATGTATCAAATTATAAAAGTATTAAATAACAATGCATTTCTTGCAAGACATGATGACGGGGAAAGAATTTTACTTGGAAAAGGGATTGGATTTGGAAAGAAAGCAGGAGATCGGTTTCAGACAATCAAGGGTGCAAGAGTGTTTACGTTGGCATCCAAAGAAAACGAAGAATCAGGTTTAAATGTAGTGAAGGGAATTGATCCTGTTTTTTTAGAAGCTGCAGGTAAAATTATCGAAGAAGCAGAAGAAATTTTTGATTCCATTAATCCAGATATTTTATTGCCGCTTGCAGACCATATTGCGTTTGCTGCAAAGAGGGAAAAAGAAAAAATTCATATACCGAATCCTTTTATTGCAGATATTAAAGCCTTGTTTGGAAGAGAGTATACGGTTGTTCTCAATTGCAGGGACAGTGTAGAGAAAATGACCGGATATCAAATTTCAGATGATGAGGTTGGATTTATAGCCTTACACATCCATTCTGGATTGTCAGATGAGCATGTAACAGAAACCTTGAAAATCACACAGACCATTGATGAATGTTTGTTGATGGTAGAAAACATGCTAAAACAGACGATCAGTCGGGAATCACTTGGAGGTATCCGTCTGATGAGCCACTTGTATTATATGATTGACCGCATCAAAACAGGGGAAGATATTCATATTGAGCTGAATGAGTTTGTGCAGAAGAATTATCCGAAAGCATGGGAAGTGTCAAGAAAGGTCTGCCTGTATGTGTTTGAAAAAATGAAAGCTCCGATTTCGGAAAAAGAAGTTGGATTTTTCGCAGTGCATATTCAGACTATTGTAAATATACGGTAACTGCTGATTTATAATCAGTAAAATATATTATCAAAATGAGGTAAGGAGAAGAGATTATGAAAACATTTGAGTACACAATTAAAGACGAATTAGGAATTCACGCAAGACCAGCAGGAATGCTTGTAAAAGAAGTAAAGAATTATGATAGTAAAGTTACCATCACTAGAAAAGAAGATGGAAAGTCAGCAGATGTATCACGCCTGATGGCAGTGATGTCTTTAGCCGTAAAATGCGGACAGACAGTAGAAGTTGCTGTAGAAGGCGGAGATGAAGATGCATCTTTACAGGGAATGAAAGCGTTTTTTGAAGCAAATTTATAAAGGCGGCGGGAAACAGATATGGAAACTTTGATAGGAAAAGCAGTATATAAAGGAATTGCACTTGGTAAGATTGCTGTCCTTCGTAAAACAGAAAATGTAGTAAAACGTGTCAAAATCGATGATGTGGCTGCGGAGCTGCAGAGAGTAGAATCTGCTAAGGCGCAGGCTATTGAGCAGCTTGGAAAACTGTATGACAAAGCTGTGAAAGAGGTAGGAGAAGCCAGTGCAGCAATCTTTGAAGTACATCAGATGATGCTGGAGGATTTGGATTTTAACGAAGCAATTGAAAATGTCATCCGCACACAAGAGGTCAATGCAGAATATGCAGTAGCTTCAACAGGAGACAGTTTTTCAGAGATGTTCGCCAGCATGGATGATGATTACATGAAAGCCCGTGCAGTGGATATTAAGGATATTTCAGAACGCCTGGTTCAGAATCTTGCTGGCAATGGAGACAATGGCCTGGATTTTACAGAGCCGGTGATTGTGGTGGCAGATGATCTTACACCAAGTGAAACTGTGCAGATGGACAAGGAAAAAATTCTTGCCTTTGTTACTGTTCATGGTTCTACCAATTCCCATACCGCAATTCTTGCACGTATGATGAACATTCCGGCTTTGATCGGTGTGGAAATGAATCTGGAAGACATGCAGACAGGGACAGAAGCTGTGGTAGACGGTTTCACCGGTGAATTTATTCTTTACCCGGAAGAAATAGTGAAGGCGAAAGCTCAGAAAAAACTGGATGAAGAAAATGAAAAAAGAAACCTTCTGCTGGAATTAAAAGGAAAAGAGAACATTACTCTTAGCGGAAAGAAAATAGAACTTTATGCCAATATCGGCAGTGCTGCTGATGTGGGATATGTTCTTGAAAATGATGCAGGCGGCATCGGGCTGTTCAGAAGCGAATTCCTCTACATTGGAAGAAATGAGCTTCCAAGCGAAGAAGAGCAGTTCCAGGCATATAAACAAGTTGCACAGAACATGGCCGGAAAAAAGGTGATTATCCGTACTCTGGATATCGGTGCAGACAAACAGGCAGATTACTTAAATCTTGGAAAAGAAGAAAATCCGGCGCTTGGTTATCGTGCAATTCGCATTTGCCTGACTCAAACAGAAATTTTTAAAACTCAGCTTCGTGCGATTTTCAGAGCCTCCAATTATGGACAGATTGCAATTATGTATCCAATGATTACATCGGTAGAAGAAGTGAAGAAGATTCAGGAAATTGTACAAGAAGTAAAGAAGGAATTGCGTGATTGTGAGATTCCATACAAGGATGTAGAAGAGGGAATTATGATTGAAACACCGGCTGCAGTAATGATTAGTGATGAACTTGCAGAACTGGTTGATTTCTTCAGTGTTGGAACAAACGATCTTACACAATATACACTTGCAATTGACCGTCAGAATGAAAAACTGGATGCATTCTATAATCCGCATCACAAAGCAGTATTAAAAATGATTCAGATGGTGGTAGATAATGCACACAAGGCAGGAAAGTGGGCTGGTATCTGCGGAGAACTAGGTGCGGATCCGGAGCTTACAGAGACCTTTGTACGCATGGGTGTGGATGAACTTTCTGTTGCACCGTCTATGATTCTGAAACTGAGAAAAATTGTGAGAGAAATGGAGTAAAGAGGAGATTATTATGTTTGGTTCATTAAAAGAAAAATTAGGATTTGGCAAGAAAAAAGGAGATGTATTAGGAGCACCTGTTGAGGGCGAAGCAGTGGAACTTTCAAAAGTAAGTGACCCTACTTTCGGAGAAGAAATTTTAGGAAAAGGTGTGGCGATTATCCCTTCTGTAGGAAAGGTAGTGGCACCCATTGATGGAACGATAGCAATGGTATTTGATACAAAGCATGCTATTTCCATGACATCAGATAGTGGAATTGAAATTCTGATTCACATTGGGCTTGATACGGTTACGTTAAAGGGAGAACCCTTTACAGCACATGTTGCGGCAGGAGATAAAGTAAAAGCAGGAGACCTTCTTCTGGAATTTGATATTGAAGCCATTAAGGTAGCAGGACTTGACACTATCGTGCCAATGGTCATCTGCAATACACCAGATTACAATGAAATTCAGGCATCTGCTGGAAAGACAGTTAAAGTAATGGATGAAGTCCTGACTGTCACAAAATAAGAAAGGTATATAAGTCTGTAAAACAGGCTTTTATATAAAAGAAGATTTCACATAAGAAAGAGAAAAAGAAAAAGGAGGAAAAAATTATGATGAAATATCTTCAGAAATTAGGTAAAGCCTTAATGCTTCCAGTAGCGTGCTTACCTATTTGCGGTATCCTTATGGGTATCGGTTACGCACTGGCTCCGGCTGCTATGGCGGGCGAAGTAAATGGTTATGTTGCAAGTGGTACAGCATACACCATAGGATTTTTCCTGATCAAAGCTGGTTCAGCGTTGATTGACAATATGGCGCTCTTATTTGTTATTGGTGTCGGTGTTGGTATGGCAGATGACAATGATGGTACAGCAGCTCTTGCAGCTTTAGCTTCCTGGCTGATGATGACAACGTTGTTATCTACAGGCGTTGTTGGAACCCTGATGACTCTGGAAGAAGGAACCGCTAAGTTTATTGCATTCCAGAAAATTGAGAACCCATTTATTGGTATTCTTGCCGGTATTATTGGTGCAACCTGCTACAACAAGTTCAAAGGAACAAAACTTCCGAACTTCCTTGCATTCTTCAGCGGAAAACGTTGTGTTGCAATCATCGCAGGTGTTGTTTCCATCGTTGTATCCGCAGTATTATTGTTTGTATGGCCAATTATTTTTGGGGGATTAGTTTCAATAGGTCAGTCTATTGTTAAGTTAGATGCAGTAGGTGCTGGTATCTATGCATTCTTAAATCGTCTGTTAATTCCAACCGGATTACATCACGCATTAAACAATGTATTCTGGTTTGATACCATCGGTCTTGGTGACTTACAGAAATTCTGGGCAGGTATGACATCTGCAGATGTGGACTGGAGCCTTGGTATGTACATGTCAGGATTCTTCCCATGTATGATGTTCGGTGTTCCAGGTGCAGCTTTAGCTATGGTTCACACAGCAAAAAGCAATAAGAAAAAAGTAGCCATCGGTCTTGTAGGATCCGCTGCTTTCTGTGCTTTCCTTTGTGGTGTTACAGAACCATTTGAATTTGGTTTCATGTTCCTGGCACCAGGTTTATATGTAGTTTATGCATTATTATATGGTATTTTCGTAACAATTACAACATTGGTTGGATTCCGCGCAGGATTCAGCTTCTCAGCAGGTGCGACAGACTTGTTATTCTCAGCATCCCTTCCGGCTGCTCAGAAAACATGGATGATCATTCCTCTTGGAATCGCAGCATTTATCGTATTCTACGTTGTATTCCGTTTCGCTATCACAAAGTTTAATTTAAAAACACCAGGTAGAGAAGATGATGATACAGATGAAACAAAAGTAGTATTAGCAAACAATGACTTTACAGAAGTTGCAAGAATTGTCTTAGAAGGTTTAGGCGGAAAAGAAAACATTACTTCTATCGACAACTGTATTACAAGACTTCGTCTGGAAATAAAAGATAATACATTAGTTGATGAAAGCGTAATTAAATCTGCAGGTGTTGCAGGAGTTATCCGTCCAGGAAAAACAAGCGTACAGGTTATCATTGGAACACAGGTACAGCATGTTGCAGACGAATTCAAGAAATTATGTAAATAAGAACTACATAATATAAGCAAAGCATAAGGAAATGCAGGAATGCATTTCCTTATGTGCTATCTAGTGGTTGATTTTGTTTTACAGGAGGGTTTATGGGATATACATTAGAATGCTGTGTGGACTCTGTGGAATCTGCCATTGCTGCAAAAAAAGGCGGTGCAGATCGGATTGAACTGTGTAGTGCTCTTGTGATAGGTGGTTTGTCTCCCTCACAGGCACTCTACCGGAAAATCAGAGAACAGGTAGATATTCAAATTCGTGTCTTATTACGACCTAGATTCGGTGATTTCTGTTATACGGATTTTGAGCAGGAAATCTTAAAAGAAGAAATCAAGAGTTTTGTCAATCTTGGTGCAGATGGAATCGTTATTGGAGCTATGAAACCAGATGGGACATTGAATCTGGAGCAGATGAAGGAGTTTATAGAGGAAGCCAAGGGGATGCCGGTTACCTTACATCGGGCATTTGATATGTGTAAAGATCCCTTTGTGACACTGGAAGAGGCAAAGGAACTCGGAATTAGTACCATCTTAACCTCAGGACAGAAAAATACCTGTATAGATGGAGTAGAACTTTTAAAAGAACTAGTGGAAAAAGCACAGGGAGAAACAGAAATTCTCGTTGGAGGAGGTGTAGATGCATCTGTGCTTCCTGTGCTGGCAGAAAAGACAAAAGCAAAAGCCTATCATATGTCAGGGAAAATTTCTATGGAAAGCGAAATGCGTTACCGGAAACAGGATGTGAGTATGGGTATTGCATCTGTAAGTGAATATGAAATTTGGCGTGAAAAAAGAGTTCGGGAAGCAAGAAAGATTCTTGATGAACTGTAAAAATTTATAAAAATTTTATAGATAAACTAGAAAAATGACAAGACTCTTCTTTACTTCAAAAATTTACTGTGTTAATATGTATTATAGTAATGGAAGATATAACCGATAAAGTGGTAGAGTACCAAAGAAGTTTCGGGAATCTATTACGGGGTGTATATTACAATGTTAAGGAGATTTTGACTATGAGTAAGAAAATTCACACAGAAGCAGTTGATTCCTTGTTTGATGCAATTCTCAGTTTGAAAAACAGAGAAGAATGTTATTTGTTTTTTGAAGATGTATGTACAGTAAATGAGATTTTGTCTTTATCCCAGCGTTTTGAAGTTGCTAAGATGCTGAAAGAAAAGAGAACTTATTTGGAAATTTCAGAAAAAACAGGAGCATCCACAGCAACCATCAGCCGTGTAAACAGAAGCCTGAATTACGGAAATGACGGATATGACATGGTATTTGAGAGAATGGAAGAGCAGGAAAAATAAGAACTTGTCTGTTAGACAAAAAGAAGCTGTTACACAAAATGTATATAGGGAAGAGTATTACATTCAACTCCCTATATGCATTTTCATGTGTGACGGCTTCTTTTTTGTAGGAAATTAGTTTGTGGGATCTGACATATGGTCAATCAGTTGTTCAATGACTTGCTTTTTTACATAAACATCAAAACTGAGCATACAGATAAAAGCGAATTTTTGTAGGAATTCACTTTCTTCCCTGTTTATATCTGAAAAGGATTCCTGAGATTTTTTGAATTTTCTGGTAACATCCTTAGCCAATGGTTCAATTTGGGAAAGCTCCAGATTCATAATTTCTTCATAGATATCTGTAAGTTTGACATTATTTTCCTGGGAAAAATATTTTTCCGTAAGAGGAGTCAAAAGTACTTGGATATCATTAATGGATAAAATATTTTTAAAGTAATAAATAAAGGTTAAGATAAGCAGATGCTCTTTGGAATATTTCTTTTTTGTTGGTGGCGGAAGCAGACGATTCTTGGCATAATTATTAATCATGGTTTTCGTAAGAATTTTATCTACCTGATCCATATATAAATCTATATTTGGTATTTCCTCTGTTTTGATATAATCAATTCTGGAAATGCTGTTTAAAATGCTGTTTAAAATGTCTTTTGTGTCTATAGTCATGTTTTATCACCTCTATTCCCTATTATATAGTTTTTAATACTATTTGTAAAGTTACTTGCGTTATTCTTTCTACAATGGTATAGTGTAAGAACAAATGTTTTGGAGGAAAAAGAATTTATGAGTATCTACGATACATTAAATACACAGCAGCAAGAAGCAGTTTTTCATACAGAAGGTCCGGTACTGATTCTGGCAGGTGCTGGTTCAGGAAAAACCAGAGTACTGACTCATAGAATTGCTTATTTGATAGAAGAAAAAGGGGTAAATCCATGGAATATTATGGCCATTACTTTTACCAATAAAGCAGCAGGAGAGATGAGAGAAAGAGTGGATAAGATTGTAGGATTTGGTTCCGAGAGCATATGGGTATCTACATTTCATTCCAGCTGTGTTCGCATGCTTCGCCGTTTTATTGACCGACTGGGCTTTGATACGAATTTTACAATTTATGATACAGATGATCAAAAAACTTTGATGAAGGATATTTGCAAACGGCTTGATATTGATACAAAGATTTATAAGGAAAGATCCATTATGGCGGCTATTTCCAGCGCAAAGGATGAGTTGATTGGTCCAGAGGAATATGAGCTGAAGGTTATGGGGGACTTCTCTAAGCGAAAAATAGCTCTGGCATATAAAGAATACCAGAAAGAGCTGAAAAAGAATAATGCACTGGATTTTGATGATTTGATTATGAAAACAGTGGAATTGTTCCAAGCATGCCCGGATGTATTGGAATATTTCCAGGAACGGTTTAAATATATTATGGTGGATGAGTACCAGGATACAAACACTGCTCAATTTAAGTTTGTTAGCCTCCTGGCAGGAAAGTACAGAAATCTTTGTGTTGTAGGAGATGATGACCAGTCTATTTATAAATTCCGTGGAGCCAATATTGGTAATATTTTGGGATTTGAGAATGTCTTTCCAGATGCAAAGGTGGTAAGGCTGGAACAGAATTACCGTTCTACACAGAACATTTTAAATGCGGCAAATCAGGTTATTCAAAATAATATGGAGCGTAAGAGAAAGACCCTTTGGACGGAAAATGAAGAAGGAGAAAAGCTGCACTTCCGCCAGTTTATGAATGCCTATGAAGAAGCAGAATATATTGTAGGGGATATTAGTAAGAAGGTGAGGGAGAAGGATGCACAGTATCGGGATATTGCCATTTTATACAGGACAAATGCTCAGTCCCGTCTTTTTGAAGAGAAATTCCTTATGGCAAATATTCCGTATAAATTAGTAGGCGGAGTAAACTTCTATGCCAGAAAGGAAATCAAAGACTTACTTGCATATTTAAAAACCGTAGATAATGCCAGAGATGATTTGGCGGTACGGCGTATTATTAATGTTCCAAAGAGAGGAATCGGAGCGACTACCCTTACTAGAGTTCAGGATTATGCAGTAAGCATGGGCATGAGCTTTTATGAGGCTTTAAAAGAAGCCAATGCAATTTCTACTCTTGGGCGAGCAGCAACAAAGGTGGAGCCTTTTGTAACCTTTATTCAGACTTTGAGAAGTAAGGCTGAGTATTTATCTCCTTCTGAGCTTTTAAAAGATATTATTGAAAGCACAGGCTATGTAAAAGAACTGGAAGCAGAAGGTACAGAAGAGGCAGAAGCTAGAATCGAAAACATTGACGAGTTAATTACAAAAGTGGTGTCCTATGAGGAAGAAAATGAGGAGCCGACCCTGTCAGGATTTTTAGAAGAGGTAGCACTGGTAGCGGATATTGATTCTGTGGATGGGGATGATAATCAGGTACTTTTAATGACTTTGCATAGTGCAAAAGGACTGGAATTTCCTTTCGTATATCTGGCTGGAATGGAAGATGGCATGTTCCCAAGTTATATGACCATTACTTCCGATGACCCTACAGAAATTGAGGAAGAACGAAGGCTGTGTTATGTGGGAATTACCAGGGCAATGAAAGATTTGACTTTGACTTGTGCCCAACAGCGTATGATTCGTGGAGAGACTCAATATAATAAAGTTTCCAGATTTATTAAGGAAATTCCAAGAGAACTTGTGGAGTTAGGAAGAGAGTTTCAGGAGAAGAAGCCTATGGATATTCCAATGCCAACTTCCTTCCGCCAGATGAAACAGGCATTTAAGCAGCCGGCATTTGTGCCAAAGCAGTTTGAAGTGAAAAAGGCAGATGGATTGGACTATGCTGTGGGAGACACAGTAAAGCATATAAAATTTGGAACAGGTGTGGTGACTGCTATCGTTGAAGGTGGGCGAGACTATGAAGTTACCGTGAATTTTGATAAAGTAGGTATCAAGAAAATGTTTGCATCTTTTGCAAAATTGAAAAAAATCTAAGGAAAAATATTTTCTAAAGTTTTTAGAAAATATGAAGAAAGGATAGTAAAATTCCAGGTTCAGTGGTATAATAGCATAAAGAGTGAGTTGGTGCTTCGTATTTGCAGAGGCAAAACCAACGCACAACAGCTTTCAAGAATGAGTTTGCAGGGAATCTGTAAAAAGAGAGGATGGTGCAGGACATATGAATCGTATCGAGGATTTAATTACAGCATTACAGAAAAAAGAGGATGAAAGAAATAAAAATACTGTATTATGGGTACTGGCAATTATTGGGGCTGTGGCAGCAGTAGCAGGAATCGCATATGCAGTTTACCGTTTCTTCACACCGGATTATCTGGAAGATTTTGAAGAGGACTTCGATGATGATTTCGATGACTACTTTGAAGATGAAGATGAGGAAAAAGAAGGTCAGGAATAATCTGGCAACCATGATAGAATTATAAAGCTGTATGTAGGGAATGGAAAAGCCAATAGGGAGCTTCGGGAAACCGGAGCTTCTTTTTCTGTAAAATAGACTCAAAGAGAAAGGAATATTGCATTGAAAAAAGGTGAGATTTATCAGGGAATCATTGAAAGAGTGGAGTTTCCTAATAAGGGAATTGTTCAGATAGAAGATAAAAAGGTTATTGTAAAAAATGGAATGCCAGGTCAGCATGTCAAATTCATGATTAATAAAAAGAAGGGCAGCAAAGTGGAAGGAAGACTTTTGGAAGTTTTAGAACATTCCTACTTGGAAACAAGGAAACCAGTATGCAGCATTTTTCCAGAGTGTGGAGGATGCATGTACCAGACCATGTCCTATGAAAATCAGTTGGAAATGAAGGCAAAGCAGATTCAAAGTCTTATAGATCAGGCTGTAAAGGCAGGCGGACAGGTAGATGAACAGGGGAATCCGGATTATATCTTTGAGGGAATTAAGGGAAGCCCAAGAGAATTTGCTTACCGGAATAAAATGGAATTTTCCTTTGGAGATGAGTTCAAGGATGGCCCTCTTGCTTTGGGAATGCACCGCAGAGGGAGTTTTTATGATATTGTTTCCGTCCCTGACTGCCAGATTATTGATGAGGATTTACGCAAGGTGTTAAAGACAACGCAGGACTTTTTCCGGAATGCGAAACTGGGTGGAAAAAGTATTGACTTTTATCATAAAATGCGCCATGAGGGCGTGCTTCGCCACCTGCTTGTCCGCAAGGGATTAAAAACCGGGGAAATGTTAATCTGTCTTGTGACATCTTCTCAGGGAGGAATCGATTCTGCGGAAGGGAAACAGTTACTTGGGAAATATAAAGATACGCTTCTTGCGTTAGAGACAACAGGGACGTTTGCCGGTATTCTGCATATGACAAATGATAGTCTTTCGGATGTGGTGAAAGCAGATGCGGTAGATATTTTATATGGAAAAGATTATTTTTACGATGAACTTTTGGGACTGCGTTTTCGAATTACACCGTTTTCCTTTTTTCAGACAAATTCTGCCGGAGCAGAGAAACTGTATTCACTGGCAAGAGAATACATTGGTGATTTGACCGGGAAAAAGGTATATGACCTCTATAGCGGAACCGGAACGATTGCGCAGGTACTGGCACCGGTGGCAAAAGAGGTGACAGGCGTTGAAATCGTGGAAGAGGCAGTTTGTGCAGCGGCAGAAAATGCCAAAGAGAATCAGCTGGATAACTGTACATTTTTGGCAGGAGATGTGTTGACGGTGTTGGATGAATTGACAGAGGCACCGGACGCAATTGTCTTGGACCCGCCAAGAGAGGGCATCCACCCAAAAGCAATTCGTAAAATTTTAGATTATGGATTATCCTCATTTGTTTATATTTCCTGTAAGCCAACTTCGCTTGCCAGAGATTTAGAAGTGTTTTTGGAATATGGATATCAGCCGGTTAGGGCAAAATGTGTAGATATGTTTCCGTGGACACGCGGGATAGAAACTGTGGTTCTCTTGTCTAAAATAAAAAAGTGATTGATTGGAGTGGAATACATTCTTTTATTTAACATATAGCAATCGAATTTCGGAAACAATGTTTACGATTTTTGAAGGGGAGCATCCGTTCATAGTGACATGGTCCCATTATCTGCAACTGATGAGAATTCGGATAAGAGTGTAGAATGTGTGCACTTATGACAATTGTTCGTTGCCAGTTCTTTTGGATTCCAGTAATTCCGTAGAAAAGCTTTGTGACTCGTGGGTTTGAGTACGTCGGTATGTGGCACTGGTAGTTTCAGTGCCCATAC
>OHJT01001137.1_pt1 | contig 15560 bp, 8 predicted proteins | sample 1568651 | NCBI WGS metagenome assembly OHJT01 (sample SAMEA3879608, study PRJEB24766) | human gut metagenome | biome: human-associated habitat; feature: feces | place: USA | collected 1985/1987 | reverse complement strand
TTTTTATCGGTTGATGGCGCAAAATTATATGTTTTTTCTGAAAGTACCCCTATTTAAAAGGGGGTATTTTCAGATAATGATATATTTTTCTGAGGAACACCCCCTCTTTAAAGGACTGATTCGTCTCTGAATTACCTTTTGCCCGTCATGGCGCTTTTTGATTATAACCGATTAAGAGATGGATGCCAGTATTTCCTGCTGTCCGTCCTTGTTTTTCTGCCGGTCGATTTCCGCAGCCATCTGTTTGACTAACATTTCTACCTGCATATAATGCTTGTTCATGTTTCTGTATAGCAGCTTCATTGTAGGACTGTCCATAGCCATTTGGGTGAGGAACTGTAGATGCTTCCCCATCGATGCGTTCATTTGCATACGCGTTTTTTTGTTTAAGTCGTCCTGTATGGAGTAGGCACCGCAGGAGAGCAGGATTTCTGCCATGCCATCATCCCAAGCGTGCATGGTGAGATGGGTGAGTGCTCCCACAATTTTCTTCAGGTCTTTCAGCAGAATGTTTAGCATTTCGAATTCAGTGCGGTTTACGGAGCAGGAATCCGGGTTCAGGAAGAGGGCGAATTTGAGGTAGAAGTCCTTTAATTCTCTGTCATTAACAATAAATACATTTTGGGGAGCTTGTGTGATACCTCCCACCGTTGGTTGAACGGCAACTTGTTCTGTTTCCATAATAAGTGATTATGAGTGTGTGGTAGGCGAAGATTTTCTAAAATAATAAGAGCGGTTCCGCCTTTCCCGTTGCATTTCACCAGAAGGCAGTAGATGCATTAACATTCTACACGGGGGTACGGAACCGCCATATAGATATGAACGTGGACAGGCATAAAAATGCCTGCCACGAGGATTGGCAGGTTTCCCCGCCTTCTGGTATGAAATGCATAACAAAGATACAACATTTTTCTTTTTCGTCAAGAATAAAGTGGAAAATAAAAGGCAGGTGAGGATAACTTTAACACGGATATGCAGGGATGCCTTATACTGATGCTGTTACTTTTACTTTCGTTTAGTTGGAAGGGACTCATTCTTTATTTAAACCCTGTTCGTGCCTAAAAGGAATGGTAAGCATTTTAGTTCAAAACTGTACGTTAATGAACTAATCATTCGTCTTTTTTATTAAGATTTAATTCTGTTTTTGCAAAGAACTAGTCCCCATTATACTTAAATCTATTCGTCTGACAGTTGTTGAACTTTCGTCTGACAACTGTTACTCTTTCGTCTAACAGCTGTCAGACGAAAAAATAACAGCTGTCAGACGAATAGTTTTATGTATAGTCGAAGATAGATTTATTAAAGATAAGAGGTAAAAAAACGTGTTAATCAGGATTAGTTTATAGCCTGCCTCAAGATGACCCATAACTGTGCAGAAGTGATTTAAATCATGCAAGAATGAATCACCTTCTACATAGAAATGTGAATGTAGCATAAGTAGAAAAATGTCCATGAAAACTGATATGATGCGTGGCATGGGGAAAGGATTTTCCTTGCTAACTCTTTTTTGCAGCTTAATTCCCTTGCTTTTCGATATTCTTTTTTATATTTGCCTACAATAAACAAGGAGATACGACGATTGAAATATAAGATATTGATAGGATGTATGTTGTGCTTGTTCTCTTTTATTCCGAAGGGGGCAGCCAATCTTGTTCTTAATCCTTATACAAGTCAGGAGATATCTGCTGATTCCATCATTGAGCGTGTCATGACTTTTGCTCCCTCTTATGAAAGTATAGTGAGCGACTATCGCGCGAACCTATATATAAAGGGTAAGATGAATATTCAGAAGAAGAATTTTATCCTCCGGTACGTTCCTTCGATGTTTCGCTTGCAGAAAGGGGTACGTGAATACTTGCTCGAAACGTATAGTGACCTGCATTATACAGCTCCCAATATCTATGACCAAAAAGTAAAGGCATCACAAGGCACCGTGAGAGGAAACAGGGGACTGCCGGGGCTGCTTGAATATTTTAGTGTCAATATCTACTCATCTTCTCTTCTGAATGACGAACGCTTGCTGTCTCCGCTTGCCAAGAACGGGCAGAAATACTACAAATACCGGATAGACAGTGTGATGGGCGATCCCAATAATCTCGACTACCGGATACGTTTCATTCCCCGTACCAAGAGCGACCAGCTGGTGGGCGGCTATATGATTGTCAGCAGCAATGTATGGAGCGTGCGTGAAATACGTTTTTCGGGACGGTCGGAACTGATTACGTTTACTTGCTGGATCAAGATGGGGGAAGTTGGAAAGAAAGATGAGTTTCTCCCGGTGCGTTATGATGTGGAGGCCCTTTTTAAGTTCCTGGGCAATAAGGTGGACGGCAATTATACCGCTTCGTTGGACTATAAATCAATAGAACTGAAAGAAAGAAAGGTTCGGAAGAAGGAGAAGAAAAAGTATAATTTGTCGGAATCATTCTCCTTGCAGTGTGATACGAATGCCTATAAAACAGATGCTTCCACGTTTGGCGTATTACGTCCCATTCCTTTGAGTGACAGGGAAAAACAACTTTATAAGGATTACGCATACAGACGGGATACCGTGTCGGTGCAACGAAAATCCAAGAGTCAGGCTTTCTGGGGAACGATGGGCGACCTGATGGTGGAAGATTATAAATTCAATCTGTCCAATATCGGAAGTGTCCGCTTCTCGCCGTTTATCAATCCGCTTTTGTTCAGTTATAGCGGAAGCAACGGATTATCATACCGGCAGGATTTCCGTTACAACCGGATTTTCAGAGGCGACAAGTGGCTCCGCATCGTACCCAAACTGGGTTATAACTTTACACGGAAAGAGTTCTACTGGTCGCTGAATGCCGACTTTGAGTACTGGCCGCAGAAACGGGGCTTTTTCCGGTTGAGTGTGGGTAATGGTAACCGTATCTATAGCAGCAAGATGCTGGACGAACTGAAAGCGATGCCGGACAGTATCTTTAATTTCGACCTCATCCATCTGGATTATTTCAAGGACTTGTATTTCAACTTCCGTCATAGTTTTGAAATTACCAACGGACTGGATATCAGCCTCGGTTTCTCGGCACACAAGAGAACAGCTGTCGAGAAATCCCGTTTTGTGATTACGGGTGACTATCCGATGCCTCCGCCGGAATTTATGGAACGCTTCAGAAATACCTATATCAGCTTTGCCCCGCGCATCCGGGTGGAATGGACTCCGGCGCTTTATTATTATATGAACGGAAAGCGTAAGATCAATCTCCGCTCTGACTATCCGACATTTTCGGTGGACTATGAACGGGGAATAGAAGGAGTATTTAAAAGTACCGGAGAATATGAACGGATAGAATTCGACCTTCAACATAAGATTCAGCTGGGGCTGATGCGAAATATTTATTATCGTTTCGGCTTCGGGGCGTTTACCAATCAGGATGAACTGTACTTTGTGGACTTTGCCAATTTTGCCCGTCATAATCTGCCGGTAGGGTGGAATGATGAAATCGGTGGTGTGTTTCAGGTGCTCGACGGACGTTGGTACAACTCCTCCCGCCGCTATGTACGCGGACATTTCACTTACGAGGCTCCTTTCCTTATTCTCCGGCATTTGATGAAATATACCCGCTATGTGCAGAACGAACGTCTTTATATCAGTGCGCTCTCTATGCCGCATCTCCAGCCATATCTGGAAGTGGGTTATGGTATCGGTACGCATGTCTTTGATGTGGGAGTATTCGTCAGCAGTGAGAACTGGAAGTTCAGCGGGATCGGATGTAAATTTACTTTCGAGTTGTTTAACCGATAGTTTTTTCTTCATAACAGTTGCATAATGTATAGAAAATACATATCTTTGTGAGGAAGAGGATGAGGAAAAATTTAGCAGAAAAGAGGTGTAGTCGCCTCGCAGGCACAGGTATTTTCCTGGAAAATAAATCTCTGGTATAAATACCTCTATTTATTTTAGTAAAATCTCATCCTCTTCTTCTCCTTTTTATATATGTAACAACAAGATGGACGGAATTTTAATTACGATACTTATTGTTACCGGTTTTCTGATTTATAAATTGATTTCTTCGAGCCGGAAACAGGAAGGATACAAGAGATGGAAAGCAACAGGCAGCGGTAATACTACTAACGAAGAGACTTCCAAAAACAAATGGGAACATGGAGCCTGGCTCAGGCATGCTTTAGGAGTAGTCACTCCTAAAATGAGAACATGTCCTGTATTTGATGAAGAGGCGGTGGTGTGGTGTGCCAATCTGTTGGGAATAGAGGTGATGAGGTTGAAAGAGATACTGCAGGATGTCTCTTCGCATTATCGGGAGTTCTGGATCAGAAAGCGGAGAGGAGGATACCGTATGATCTCTGCTCCGGACAAGGAACTGAAAGCCATTCAGGATACTATTTATCATCGTATATTACTGTCTGTAAATGTGCATCCTGCCGCTACGGGATTCCGGCGTCAGCATTCCATCGTCGATAACGTCCGTCCTCATCTGGGAAAACGCTGTGTCTTGAAGACGGATATCCATGATTTCTTTATTTCCATACGTAGTCCGAGGGTGAAAAAGACTTTCGAAAAGATCGGCTATCCGAAGAATATATCGAAAGTGCTGGGCGAGTTGTGTTGTATGCGTCGGCATTTGCCGCAAGGAGCGTCTACCAGTCCGGTACTGAGTAACATCATCGCTTATGAGATGGACCGGAAACTGGCGGTGATGGCGGAAGAATTCGGGCTGACTTATAGTCGTTATGCCGACGACCTCACCTTTTCGGGCGATGTCTTTCCGAAAGAGGAGGTGCTTGCCCGGGTCAAGGAAATCATCAGGGAAGAGAAGTTTGAACCGAATCATCAGAAAACTCGTTTTCTGAATGAGAATGACAGGAAGATAATCACGGGCGTATCCGTCAGCTCCGGTGTGAAGCTGACCATTCCTAAAGCCCGAAAGAGAGAGATTCGCAAGAATGTCTATTTCATTTTGACAAAGGGGCTGGCGGAACATCAACGCAGAATCGGCTCCCATGATCCTGCCTATCTGAAACGGTTGATAGGGTCGCTTTGTTATTGGCGTTCCATAGAACCGGATAATACGTATGTAGCTGATTCTATTGCTGCTCTGAAACGTTTGCAGAAGGGGTATTGACGGGTGGCGGCTGTTTGTGTCTGCCTTACCGTGTTAATCGATGATCGTTGCCCTTCCGTTTTCAACTTTGGCATAATTCCTTTTTACCGCTTCCTGAATCCCTCTGAGCATGGATGCTTCGATGTTTGACCCCATGTGTGTGAAGCCGAATACTTGTGCGCATGCTTTTGCCAAATCGGGTAAAGGCAGGCTGATGGAATTGATTAATATTTGTTGGATGGCATTGGCTATTTCTTCGGGTGGCAGATCCGCTGCATCTCGGTCGGAATCGGGACGGTACTCTGAATAAGAACGGTATTGCGCTTCATCTTTCCAGCAGAAGATAAGCCCGTCATGTTCTATGCGGTAAAGATGTAATGTGTCGAATATTATTTCCAATTGAGCATCTATTCGTGGTCCTACACGGTTGACTCCCCATTCGGATATGATTTTCTTTCCAAGTAAGGTTTTGCTGATCGGGGCTTCATTTTCTATTATCTTTTGGACTTGGGAGACAATAATAGGATTATTTCTTTTAGCGAAGATGTCGTCGGCAGCGTACAGGAACGGACGTATTTTAGTACTATTATAATTTTGTACGGAGATAAAAGAAAAGTTTGTGTATGCGCATGCAGATTTTAGCTGCATCGGCGTTTCCTGCACATTCTTTTCTCTTTTTTCTTGTTCCTTTTTTACTATAACCGGTTTCTCCGCTTTCATATCCTGAGCAATCGCTGCTTGTATAGACGCCATCACTTCATCCGGCTTTTCCCACCAGTCCATCGTCCATATACGGCAGATATTCCATCCCAGTGCTTTGAGTACATTGTTTTGAACAATTTCCCGGTCACGGACAGTCTTGGTACGTCTGTAGTTCTTTCCGTCACAGATAATACCTAATTGGTAGTTGGACGGGGTTTGAGTATCGACAATGCCAATATCGATCTTATATCCGGAACAGCCTATATCAGTATGTACGGTATATCCCAAAGAACGTAACTTGTCGGCAATAATCTTTTCGATAGAAGTTTCTTCTTCCGAGGTCCGAATATTAGTCGAAGTATTCAGTATGCGCTTGGTTCCTTTCTCCGCATATTCAAGGAAGCGTTTCAGCCCGGCTACTCCGATAGAAGAAGTTCGGTTCAGATCAATCATGTCCGATCTCAGCGTAGAAAAGATGATCATTTCGTATCGGGCACGGGAGACGGCTACGTTTAACCGTCTTTCACCTCCCGCACGGTTCAACGGACCGAAGTTCATGCTGACGCGCCCTTCGGCATCGGGACCATAGCCGACGGAGAACAGTATCACATCCCGTTCGTCTCCTTGCACATTTTCAAGGTTCTTGATGAACAGGGGTTCTTCACATTCCAGCGCAAAGGTTTCCAGTTCAGGATGAAAGGCGAAGAGATCGGATAGCAAATCTTCTATCAACGCCTGCTGAACCACGTTGAAAGTAACTACCCCCATACTTTTTCTCCTTAATTTTTCGCTCCTCAGCCTTCTCGCTATTTCGTCTACTATGGCTTGCGCTTCCGCTTGGTTCTGACGGGATTTTCCTTTGTCATAATAACCGTCTACGGCGACCATTCTGACTTTCGATTCAATATTGTCCGGTGACGGGAAAGTCATCAGCTTATTATCGTAATATTCGGAGTTACTGAAAGTGATAAGACTTTCGTGTTTGCTTCGGTAATGCCACAGCAGGTATTTGGAAGGGATAGAGAGAGCGAGGCAATCGTCAAGGATACTTTCCAGATCTTCCATCTCGATGTTGTCTTCGTCAATGGTATTAACGGAGAAGAAGCTGGTAGGCGGCATCTGTTTGGGGTCGCCTACGATAACTACATTCTTGCCTCGGGCGATGGCACCTACCGCTTCGTAAGTCGGCATCTGTGAAGCTTCGTCGAAGACGATCAAGTCAAATTTCTCTGCATCGGCATCGATATATTGGGCAACCGATATAGGACTCATCAACATACACGGACACATACGGGACAGCAGGATAGGTATTTGATCGAATAGCTTGCGGATGGATATTCCGCGTGCATTATTGCGTATATTCTTTTGTAATATTCCGACTTCTGAACTTTGAATGGCTTCGTGGGTGAAGGACGGAATGTTGGAAGCCAGTCTGGCGAACAGTTCCTTTTTGGTAATGTCCTCGAAGTTGGCGGATACCTGCTTGTATTTGGTTATAATATCATTGAATATCTTGCCGTTGAATAATTCCAGCGTCGGTTCTTTGGCGATGATATAGTGAATAACGGCTTGGTAGAAACTCTTGCGGAAGCTGCTGGTGAGTAAATCCGTAGGAATATTCTTTTCCTTATATTCTTCTGCGATAAATCCGAGACCCAGCTCGTTCAGTTTGTTGTAGGATTGAAGCCATTGATACCAGTCTTTGAGTTTGTCCAGATTTTCTTTCCATATTCCGGCTTGCTGTAGGGCGATGCCGATCCAGTCGGCGGAGTTTGTATAAAGCGTCTCTACGGTTATGCCCAGAGTGGTGGAAAGCCGTTGCTCGGTTGCCGTAAGCGTGTCGACCAGCTGATACAATTCATTCAGAGAATGAGAATGGATATCTCTGAATGTCCGGATACCTTCTGTCAGTTGTAACGCTAAGTTCTGTTTGATTCGGGATGTTTTCGCCACATCTTTTGAATAACTCAGTAACAGGGAATGAAGCGAAGATACCTCATGGATGATCTGATCGATGATGGGCCACTCTTCATCTCTTCCGAATCTTCCGAATAAAGAAGGCAGCTTGGCGGCGTATCTGTCTGTAAAATCAAGCTCTTCCTGATACCGGATGACCTGATGGAGCAAAGGCTGGACTGTCTCTGGCTTTACCGGTTGCAGAGCGTAAGGACGAATCACCTTTTTTATTTTTCTTTGTCCGAAATATCGTGGGAGAAACCATTGGACGGATACCCGATTCCATTCGGCCAGCATGGGGCCGGCGTTTATCTTCAGTACCTCTTTGGTGAATCCGTTTTCTATTTCTGCTTTGATTTCATCGCGTTTCCTGCCGTGTTCCGTCACTTTCCGGTACTCTTCCAGCGTTTCATTTAATAAAGGAGTGGTCAGCAGTTCGGGCGTCAGTTCCGGAATATCGAGTATTTTTCGGATAATGGCGCTGATTATATTGAAATCCTTGCGGGTGGGATGAATGTCCGTATTTTCCAGTAAAGCGGAAAAGACAGGCAGTTTCGATTGTATGGCAGTCAATAAGCCGATGAAAGTGGCGAGCGTTTGTAAGGCTTCCTCTTTGATGGCGGACGAATATTCCCGAATGAAAATCCCTGTCAATGGGTGAAGATACGGGTGGCCGCAAGCATTGGCGGTACTGACCAAAGATTCGATGGCATCTTCCCAATGTGAGAATCGGTCTTTGTCCAGATTGTCCAGATAAGATGACGGGATATCGAAGCAGGGTTCAACGTCTGTTAACTGGTAGTGGATGATCGCATCATAGAGGGAAAGTCCGAAAGGATATTCCTTGTGTAAGGCTTCGATGTATTTGTTTAGTTCCGTTCGTAACTTCAGCAGGCGTTCGGCTTCCTTCCTGAACTCTTCGGGAGGAGTTCGTCTGATGATTTCGGTTGTCTCCTTTAGTTGCGAGATGACAGTGGATTTCTTTGTCTTGTTGGAGTGAATCTCCAGACAGAACGGGGCAAGCCCTATGCCCGCCAGTCTGTTTTGGACGACGGAGAGGGCTGCCATCTTCTCGGCAACAAATAAGACTCGTTTACCTTTATAAAGTGCGTTGGCGATGATATTCGTTATCGTTTGGGACTTTCCGGTTCCCGGAGGGCCGTGCAGGATAAAAGTCTTGTCGTGCACCGCTTCATAAATCGCTTCCAGCTGAGATGAATCGGCAATGATGGGCAGCACAATATCTGCCGGAGATAACTGCCTGTCCATGTAGGCGGCATCCACTTCTTCCGCAGTTACGTCCCATTCGATCTTTCCGTTGATGAGGCTGGAGACCACCTTGTTTTGAGTCAGTTTGTGAGCATTGTTGTGGATGTCGTTCCACATGATAAACTTGTTGAAGGAGAAGATACCTAGAATAGCCTGTTCCTCCACATCCCATTTGCGCTGATTCTTGATGCAGTGCCGGATGATGGAATAAATCAGTTTTACGTTGATTCCGCTTTCGTCCGTCGGAAGCGGATCAAGTCCCGGTACGGAAATGCCGAAATTCTGACGAAGCATTTCTAATAAGGTGATATTCATCATCGTTTCTTCTTCCCGCGAACGAATCACATACCCCTTGGCGGCTGACTTGCGGATGATTTCGACCGGCAGCAGCAATATCGGTGCATAACGGGGACGCTCGCTGGAAGGCGTTTCGTACCATTTCAGAAGTCCGAGAGCCAGATAAAGCGTGTTCGCTCCGTTTTCTTCGATAGAAGTACGGGACGAACGGTACAGGTGAGTCAGTGCTTTGCCCAAGTCATTCTCCGGCAAGTAAAAACGTAACCTTTTCTGTGAAAGCTCCGAATTAACGAAGTCGGCTATCGGATCCGATTCCGGTATGGAAGAATAAATGCCAAACTCCATCGCCGGATTCTCCCATTCGGCGGGACGGTGGAGGATACGAAACTCATCTCCTTCCGCCAAGGCGTCTTCCAGACAGGCAAGGTTTGCCGGAATCAGCTGAAGAGTATTCTTTGTAATCCGGATGTTCAGCAAGTTGTTGCGCAGACTCAAATCCAGCAGTCTTCTTTCCCAAAGCAACTGTTTGGTGAGGACTGTCTGAGTTTCGCTACCCGACAAATCATATGGATTCACGCTTTGCGGAGTGGCGTGCGTGGTATTTCTGTTCATATCCTCATCTTCCTTTATTTCCCATACTTGTCCGTTCAGTACGCGCTGCGGGATCGGGCGGACTCCCGAATGCCTGGCCCTTCTGACGTCGATGGCGAGGATGAAACTGCCCGGATCGCTCAGTTTGCCGTTCGCGCTTTTCACGGCGTTGTCGAAGTCGGCATTATGTCCCATATTCATGCAGGTGGTTTCTACCAGCGTGATGTCGTAGATTCCTTCGGCGGTTCGTTTGGTCAGTAAGGATACATCGTCGATGGCAGGGTCCGGAAAGGTTTCCGGCACCAGCCAGCCGCCTGCGAAAGCATGCCCTTTGGTGATGACGATGAGGGCATTCAGTCCGATGGATTCGAGGCAGGAAGCATAAAGCAGTGCCATATCCAGACAGGTTCCGAGCTTTTGTGCCAGTACGGAATCTGTCAGACGGACACGCTGTCCGTGCTCTTCGAAGCTGGCGGGAATGGTGCTGTAAATAATTTGCTGTTCGGTAAGGGCGGTGTAGATGGCTGCCATCTGCTTTCTCACACGGTCCGGATTGCGGCTTTGGTATTCGTCCAGTGACGGAGTACCGGTCCACTGTTCCAGAATGGCGGCGGCTCTCTTGATAATAGGAGTGAGCACGGCATGATTCGGGGTGATGAACGCTGCCAGCATCTCGGGGAATATATTGATTCCGCCCCATTGGTCGTATGCCAGAATATCGATGGGGTAGGTCCGGGTAAAGATCGTTTCCGCCTCGGAGCGGATTTCTATTTTCAGGCTTCCCGACATACGCTCGGTCAGCTGGGCGAAATAATTGGCGGACAAGACCAGGCTGAACGATTGCAAACACACGGAATCATTGGCGGGAATCGCTTCCACCATCACAGGAGTGATACTGCCGAAGTCGGGCTCGGCCGTGATTTGTACCTGAATGTTTCTGAAGGGTTCGGACGTCATGTTTTCAATCGAAAGCTGATGGATGACCGATACTTTGTTTTGCTGCATCGCGAAATTAATAAGTGGCAGATAATCAAACTGCACCCTGATTTTGTCCAATGTTCCGTTCATGTTGAAAGTCGTATAATATTAGATTTGCAATATTACAAAAAATACGGATATTACCATCTTTTCTTTGGGTATTCTTTTGTCGGTCAAGAAAATATTCCTACCTTTGCGCCCGATTTATAGATAATATAATGTCTTATTCAATTAAAGTATTAAACAATTTATTTATTAATGGAAAACTTAAAGAACGTAGCTCCTATTGAAGACTTCAACTGGGATGCTTATGAAAACGGCGAAGCTGTAACAAGCGCAAGCCACGAAGAACTAGAAAAAGCTTACGACAGTACGCTTAACAAAGTGAACGACCGTGAGGTTGTTGACGGAACCGTAATCGCAATGAACAAGCGTGAAGTAGTTGTGAACATCGGTTACAAATCAGACGGTATCATTCCTTTGAATGAGTTCCGTTACAATCCGGACCTGAAGGTAGGTGATACTGTAGAAGTATACATCGAAAACCAGGAAGACAAAAAAGGACAACTCGTTCTGTCACACAGAAAAGCCCGCGCTACTCGTTCTTGGGATCGCGTTAACGCTGCTCTGGAAAATGAAGAAATTATCAAGGGATTCATCAAGTGCCGCACAAAGGGTGGTATGATCGTAGACGTATTCGGAATCGAAGCATTCTTGCCGGGTTCTCAGATCGACGTTAAACCGATCCGTGACTATGATGTATTCGTTGGCAAAACAATGGAATTCAAAGTGGTTAAGATCAACCAGGAATTCAAAAACGTTGTTGTATCTCACAAGGCTCTTATCGAAGCTGAACTGGAACAACAGAAGAAAGAAATTATCGGCAAGCTCGAAAAAGGACAGGTTCTTGAAGGAACTGTTAAGAATATCACCTCTTACGGTGTGTTCATCGACTTGGGTGGCGTAGACGGTTTGATCCACATCACAGACCTTTCTTGGGGCCGCGTTAGCGATCCGAAAGAAGTGGTTGAACTGGATCAGAAGCTCAACGTTGTTATCCTTGACTTCGATGACGAAAAGAAACGTATCGCTCTTGGCTTGAAGCAACTGACTCCGCACCCATGGGATGCTCTTGACACTGACTTGAAGGTAGGTGACAAGGTGAAAGGTAAAGTGGTTGTGATGGCTGACTACGGTGCATTCATCGAAATCGCTACAGGCGTAGAAGGTCTGATCCACGTATCAGAAATGTCTTGGAGCCAGCACCTGCGTTCTGCTCAGGACTTCATGAAGGTGGGCGACGAAGTAGAAGCTGTAGTTCTGACTCTGGACCGCGAAGAACGTAAGATGTCTTTGGGTATCAAACAACTGAAACAAGATCCATGGGAAACTATCGAAGAGAAGTATCCTGTAGGTTCCAAGCATACTGCAAAAGTACGTAACTTCACTAACTTCGGTGTATTCGTAGAAATCGAAGAAGGTGTTGACGGCTTGATCCACATCTCTGACCTTTCTTGGACTAAGAAAGTGAAACACCCGTCAGAATTTACTCAGATTGGTGCTGACATCGAAGTTCAGGTATTGGAAATCGACAAAGAAAACCGTCGTTTGAGCCTTGGTCACAAGCAACTCGAAGAAAATCCTTGGGATGTATTCGAAACAGTATTCACTGTAGGTTCTGTACACGAAGGTACTATCATCGAAATGTTGGATAAGGGTGCTGTTGTAGCTCTTCCTTACGGTGTAGAAGGTTTCGCAACTCCGAAACACCTTGTAAAAGAAGACGGTTCACAAGCTCAGTTGGATGAGAAACTTGAATTCAAAGTGATCGAGTTCAACAAAGACGCTAAGAGAATCATCCTGTCTCACAGCCGTATCTTCGAAGATGTAGCTAAGGCTGAAGAAAGAGCAGAAAAGAAAGCTGCTTCCGGTGCTAAGAAGTCTTCTAACAACAAGAGAGAAGATGCTCCGATGATCCAGAACCAGGCTGCTTCAACTACGCTGGGCGACATCGACGCTTTGGCTGCTTTGAAAGAACAGTTGGAAGGAAAGAAATAATCGTTATTTCTATATAATGGAAAAGCGCTCCGGTTATCGGGGCGCTTTTTTTGTTTTGCCATGATAGCGCAAATACCAAAAAACTTGTGTACATTTGTGCCGCTATGGAGAAATTCGAACTACATATACTTGGATGCGGTTCTGCTTTGCCCACCACTCGCCATTTTGCGACATCGCAGGTTGTGAACTTGCGTGAAAAGCTTTTTATGATTGACTGTGGGGAAGGAGCGCAGATGCAGTTGCGTCGTTCCCGCTTGAAGTTTTCCCGCTTGAATCATATCTTTATTTCCCATCTTCATGGCGATCATTGCTTTGGACTGTTAGGACTGATTTCTACCTTCGGTCTGTTGGGACGAACGGCAGACTTGCATATCCATTCACCCAAAGGACTGGAAGAACTGTTTGCTCCCTTACTTTCTTTCTTTTGCAAAACGCTGGCCTATAAAGTCTTTTTCCATGAATTTGAGACGAAGGAGCCGACGCTGATCTATGACGACCGCTCGGTGGCTGTGACCACCATTCCTCTGAGACACCGTATTCCTTGCTGTGGTTTTCTTTTTGAAGAAAAGCAGCGTCCCAATCATATCATCAGAGATATGGTGGATTTCTATAAAGTACCCGTTTACGAACTGAACCGGATCAAGAACGGAGCGGATTTTGTAACTCCCGAAGGAGAAGTCATTCCGAATCATCGTCTGACCCGTCCTTCTGCCCCTGCACGAAAATATGCTTATTGCTCCGACACGATCTACCGACCTGAGATCGTGGAGCAGATAAAGGGGATAGACCTTCTTTTCCACGAAGCCACCTTTGCTCAGACCGAACAGGTGCGGGCAAGGGAAACTCATCATACAACTGCTGCACAGGCCGCACAGATTGCTTTGAATGCTGAAGTGAAACAATTAGTCATCGGACATTTTTCCGCCCGTTATGAGGACGAGTCTGTATTGTTGAATGAAGCGGCGGCTATCTTCCCCCAAACGGTTTTGGCAAGAGAGAATATGTGCATAACCATAAATAACTATACAGATACGAGAGACTATGACCCCTTATAACGAACGTGAGGTTCTGAAACTCCTTCAGGAGGAGAGTACACAGCGGAAAGGATTTGAGTTGATTGTGGCGCAATACAGCGAGCAGTTATACTGGCAGATCCGCCGGATGGTACTGTCGCATGAAGATGCGAACGACCTTCTGCAAAACACCTTCATCAAGGCATGGACAAATATTGACTATTTCCGTGCCGAGGCGAAGCTGTCTACGTGGCTCTACCGTATTGCGCTGAATGAATGTCTTACTTTTCTGAACAGGCAGCGTGCTACAACGACGGTGGCTATCGACGATCCCGAAGCGGCGATTGTGCAGAAACTGGAGAGTGATCCCTACTATTCGGGCGATCAGGTGCAGATGTTATTGCAGAAAGCATTGCTGACCTTGCCCGAAAAACAACGAATGGTGTTCAACCTGAAGTATTATCAGGAAATGAAGTACGAAGAGATGTCAGAAATCTTTGGAACTTCAGTCGGAGCACTGAAGGCCTCCTATCACCATGCGGTAAAGAAAATAGAGAAGTTTTTGGAAGAAGTAGATTAAACCTTTTAAAGCAGATATCGTCTAATCAAAAGAGAGGAGAAAAACGTATGAAAGAAGAAGATACCCTATTGAAGAAAATCGGAAAGGAGCATTCCTTCAAAGTGCCCGACGGTTACTTTGAAAATCTGACTTCAGAGGTGATGAACAAACTTCCTGAAAAAGAGAAAGTCGCTTTCAAGGAAGAGCATGTTTCGACATGGACGAGATTGAAACCATTATTCTATATGGCGGCTATGTTTGTAGGAGCTGCCCTGATTATCCGGGTAGCGTCATCAGACCATAAACCGGTGGCAGATGATATAGCGGTGGCAGTAACGGCTATGGAAGCGGATACGGAACAGGTATCCGATGAGATGATTGATGTTGCGTTAGACCGTGCGATGTTGGATGATTATTCGTTATACGTCTATCTGAGTGACGCGAGTGTAGAATGATTTATTAAAACAGATTGAATAAGAAAATGAAGAAACTAATCGCTTTAGTCGTTTTGTTATGTGGCTTTATGCCTGTTCTTTGGGCTGCCGATGGATGTGACCAGCATTTGTCCCGTGAGGAATTCCGGAATAAACAGAAAGCGTTTATTATTGAGCAGGCCGGATTGACCAAAGAAGAGGCTGCCAAATTCTTCCCGGTTTATTTTGAACTGCAGGAGAAGAAGAAGAAACTGAACGATGAATCGTGGAGTTTAATGCGTCGAGGTAAAGACGACAAAACAACAGAAGCCCAGTACGAAGAAATTGTAGCAAAGGTATGTGACAACCGTATCGCTGCCGACCGTCTTGATAAGTCTTATCTGGACCGGTTTAAAAAGATACTTTCCAACAAGAAGATATTCCTTGTTCAACGTGCGGAGATGCGTTTCCATCGGGAAATGCTGAAAGGCATGAACCGCAAGGACGGAGGAAATGATCCGAAAAGGAAGAAATAAAACGGAGGCTCTGTTTGGATGAAACAGACGTTCTGTCAGAGTAAATCAGAGGGGCTGTGTCAAAACTAAGGCACATCCCCTTCTTTTTTTAATATAAAATAGTC
>OHJT01001136.1_pt1 | contig 15568 bp, 15 predicted proteins | sample 1568651 | NCBI WGS metagenome assembly OHJT01 (sample SAMEA3879608, study PRJEB24766) | human gut metagenome | biome: human-associated habitat; feature: feces | place: USA | collected 1985/1987 | reverse complement strand
AGGCTTTTGGTTATAATACTGACAATATTTTTGGAATGTCCAGCGGCAAAATAAGAGACTGGATTATATCTGTAAACAGCGATATGAGCTCTCCGGCCGATTTGATCGCTATGAATGCGGATAAGCCGGTACACCCATGTTTCTTATATGAATCCGTATGGTGTCTGCTTGGCTTTGTATTACTTGCAATTTTTGCTAAAAAAATACGAAAATTCGACGGACAAATCTTTTTAATGTATTTAGGCTGGTACGGCTTGGAACGCTTCTTTATCGAAGGCCTGCGGACAGACAGTCTTATGATCGGCACAATGAGAGTTTCACAGGTATTAGCGGCAATATGCTTTATTTCTTCAGTTATACTGCTTGTTGTTATTCTGAATAAGGTAAAACGTATGGGAGACGAATACGTTTTGTATGTAGATACTGATGAATCAAAGGAGCTTATCAGGCAGTCGGAATTACGCGGAATAAAAAAACAAAATGATATTGAAAATAACGCCGACGACGAGGAACCTGACGGAGAAGAACAGGGAATAATAAGCAGCGACGGCAATAATGAAGATAATACAGATAATTCAGATTATGAAAATTATGAATCTGAAAATATAGATGAAATAGACGAGATAAAAATTGAATCGGAGGAAGAATAAATGGCTAAATTAATTAACGGTAAAGAAGTTTCATCAAAAGTTAAGGAAGAAGTACGCATTGAAACTGAAAAGCTCTTAGAAAAGGGGATTAAGCCTGGTCTTGCAGTTGTGATTGTAGGAAATGATCCTGCTTCAAGAGTGTATGTAAATTCAAAAAAAAGAGCGTGTGAAGAGGTTGGATTCAATTCCTTTGAATATGCTCTTCCGGAGGAAACCTCTCAGGAAGAACTTCTGCAGCTTGTGGAAAAATTAAATAATGACGAAAAGGTGGACGGTATTCTTTGTCAGCTTCCACTTCCAAAGCATATCAATGAAAATGCTGTTATAAATTCAATTATACCTGATAAAGATGTGGACGCTTTCCATCCTTATAATGTTGGTAAGATTATGATCGGAGACTTTGCCTTTCTTCCTTGTACCCCGGCAGGCGTTATGGAATTGATAGACAGCACAGGAATAGATATTTCCGGAAAGTCGTGCGTTGTAGTAGGACGAAGTAATATTGTAGGCAAACCGATGTCTATGCTTCTTCTTCACAGAAGTGGTACTGTTACTATATGTCATTCTAAGACGCAAAACCTCAAAGAAATATGCGCAGGTGCAGATATACTGGTTGCCGCAGTAGGTAAGGCTAATTTCATTACTCCGGATATGGTAAAGGATGGCGCCGTTATAATTGACGTAGGCATGAACAGGCTTGAAAACGGCAAGCTTTGCGGTGACGTTGATTTTAATGGCGCAGAAAAAAAAGCTTCCTACATAACTCCTGTACCTGGAGGAGTCGGACCTATGACAATTGCTATGCTTATGAAAAATACGCTGACCGCCGCTAAAATGCATAACGGATTGTTATAAAACTCCATACTGATGCATTTCAGAACTGTCTAAATAGTAAAAATATTCTTAGTCCGACCGAATATTGTGGCTAATAATATATGCCCTCGGAATTTATGTACAAAATCCGAGGGCATTTCTTTCTTATAATTCTAATGTAACGGCAAAAATATGAACATTACTCTTGGCCGAAAGCTTTATTGACGACACGTTTCCCTAAATAAACTCTCTTTATGGCTGTATTCAAAGGTTTGAATTTCAAGCCGAAAAATCATCGTCTTATATATTCATCAAAGAATTCCGGTCTATTTTTCCGTTTAACTTCAACGGGAACTTATCTAACCTTACATATTTTTGTGGAATCATGTACTGCGGAATCATTTTACTCAGGAACAAATTTATATCCTTGATGTCTATCTCTGTATTTGACATATAAAAACATATCAATGTTTTCAAATTTGTTTTTTTATCCGTTTTCATTATAACAACAGCATCTTCAACAAGTCTGTAATTCTTTACCGCGGTTTCTATTTCACCAAGTTCTATTCTGTATCCTCTGAATTTTACCTGCGTATCCTTTCTTCCGATATAGGATATTTCTCCGTTATCATGCTGTATGCCAAGGTCTCCGGTTCTGTACATTTTCGGCGAGTAACCTGAAATATCTTTGCAAAAATGGGATTCTGTCATTTCCTTATCATTTAGATAACCTATCGCCACTGATTTTCCGGATATGCATATTTCACCTATTTCATTCTTTACTATAACATTTTCATCGTTTACAACAAAAACATTATATCCGGGCAAAGCTTTTCCGATATTTATCTCTCCGTCGTCAAGCTTCTTGAACGTTGCCCATACAGTTGCTTCTGTTGGTCCGTACATGTTATAAATTGATAAATCGCTGATTTTTTTTAGATTTTCATACATATTCTCAGGAAATTTTTCACCGCCGACGAGAAGCCGTTTTACTTTATTAAAGATAGCGCAGTTTCCTCTGAAATATATATATATATTTGTAAGCAGGGAAGGTGTCATCTGAACAATATCAATAGAATATTCGTCAATGAACGAGGCTATTTTCTTCGGATTATTCTGTAAGTGCATATCCATGAACACTACTGTCAGACCATAATAAAACGACGCTATGGATTCAAGAAATGATATATCAAAATTAAAAGCCGTATTAAGCATTATTTTTCCGTTATCCTCAGATATCATTATCTCTTTTATTGAAAAAATAAAATTATATGCCGCCTCTTTTCCGATAACAACACCCTTTGGAACTCCGGTTGTTCCCGATGTGTATAAAACATATGAAACATCTTCGTCAAATAAAGGTGATTCTTCTTTGCAGCAATAGATATTAAGAGCGTCGTATCTGCCGCATACGAAATAATTTTCAAGGTCAAATTCTTTTGCTTTTTCAGCAGTCGTAATTATATACTGAGGTCTTGAATTACTGATGATATGACCTATTCTCGTTTTTTTCTCATTAAAATCTATATTGCAGTATGCAATGTTCAAAGAAAAAAATGTAAGCATCAATTCAATCTGTTCAACGCACCGTGGAGTAACAAGCAATACAAGTGATCTTTCCTTTATGCCTGTTTCTTCTTTCATATATAAACAGGCTCTGTCAATTTTGTCTTTAAGTTCTTTATATGATATAATATTTCCGTTGTTTATCATAGCTGTTTTTCCATTTTTCGCACTTTCTGCTATTGAGTTTATCAAATTGTATTCAAAAATCTTTTTAATGCAGTATCTATAAAATCATCAGTTGAGACTTGTATAATACCGCGTCGGTTATATCTCATTAATTTTTATGACTCAAAATATAATTTATTATTTTAGAAACTGTATTTACAGACTCAACCGATAAATCACTGTAACCGAATTCTATATTATATTTATCCTCTAACAAAACTATAAGCTGAATACAATTTAAGGAATTAAGCCCGATTTCAATCAAATCATCGTCAGCCTGTATTGCCTTTCCGTTACTGTCTACAAAAGAATTATCAACGATCAGATCTATTATTTCTTTTTCCATAATTATATATCGCATACCCTCCTGACTATTTAAAAATCATCGGTTTAATACCATATTATTCCAATCATCTTTATTAACTTGCTGAGCGCCCAGATAATTACAGAATCTATTCATTCCTTCTTCTAATTTTTCAATTAATCTGTCATTTATTTTTATTCCGTCTTCCCACCACCAGTTTTCAAGTCTCAGTTCTTCTTCTCCGCGATACTGTTTAGGCTCAAATCTTCCGATAAACTGATTGCCGTATAACACAGGCAGAACATAATATCCGAATTTTCGCTTAGCTACGGGAGTATATACTTCCCAGCTATAATCAAAATCAAAGATATCTCTTATCATTTTTCTGTCCCACAAAAGATTGTCCAATGGCGCTAAAAATTTGACTTCTTTTTTTGTCGACTTCTTATTCAGATATTCTGTATCTTCGCTTCTGATATAAAACGGATTTTTAACGGATTCCACATAGAACTCTTCTATTTCACCTTTTTCTAAAAGTCTCTTTATTTTAGAATTTCTAATATCGGAATCGGATATAAAATGTCCTAGCCATCCGCCTCCGTTGCAAGCCCAAAGCATTCCGACAGAACCTATCCTTCTTTTTACATACCATTCGTAAAATTCATCATCGGATTGAAAAGGATCGCTTTCCTCAAGAATTTCTTTTTTGAGCAGTTTTTCTGTAAATTCGTATGTTCTCTGAACATTATTTTTTGAATATATTCCCAGTTCTCCGATATTGAATAAATAATCCATTGCTGCACTGGCTAATTTTTTACTTCCCCATTTGCCAGGATTACATACTCCGATATCAATTGAACTCGACTGTGAAGGACCGTGTTTCTTGATATGTTCTCTCACTTCATCCAGATGTTCCAACGCCTGAAGAGAATTTCTTCTTGCTAAAACCGCCTCTATTTCTTTTCCTTTAGAAGCCCTTAAACGCTTGAAGTAAGGCCAGTCTTTTTGCAAATACAAAGCCATCATTTTATCCCATGCGTCAATAACAGTTCTTTTTTGGTAAAGCAGTTTATAAAGCATATCGGCATGATAACCTTTTACTCTTGACTGTAATGTAAGATCAGCGTTTCTTCCTACCACATTCAATGGATCATACTGTATGCATCCTACCTTTTCAAAATAGGATATTACGCCTTTTTCTTGGGTGTACCTACAGGCAGTATTCAGTCCCTGATAATTTATCAGAAAATTACGGGCTTCCTTTACAGATAAAACCTGATTCCTTTGAGTACTCATATTTTTTTACCTCTTCTCTTATGAAGTCTGACTTAACTGCTTCAGCACGATATGCGCTGATTATCTCTGATACCATTTTGCCTGTTCAAAGTACATCTTAGCATAAAATCCGTTCTTTTCTATAAGTTCATTGTGTGAACCGTCCTCAATTATCTTTCCTTCATTAAGTACGATAATTCTGTCAGCAGATTTGACTGAACCCAATCTGTGAGTTACTACAAGGACTGTCTTACCTTCTGAGATACGGGCAAATTGCTTATACACGAATGCTTCTTCGATAGGATCGATTGCCGCCGTCGGTTCGTCCAGCACAATAAGGTCATGTTCACGGTAAATACCTCTTGCTATAGCCAGTCTCTGCCATTCGCCTCCCGATATATCGATTCCATGAAATTCTTTGCTCAGAACTGTATCCAGATGATTATCTATTCCGTTCTTTTTATAATCGAATCCGGCATCGTCAAGTTTTCCTCTGAGATAATTTTCATCTTCTTTACGGTCGAAATCACTCAGCATAACATTTTCGTCCAATCGAAGCTTATACTTTCCGAAATTCTGGAAAACAGATGATATTCTTTTTGCAAAACTCTTTGTACTCCAATTGGTCGTATCTCTTCCGTTGATATAAACTTTTCCGTCAGTGGGCTTGAATAATCCCATAATTATTTTTACAAGAGTAGTTTTTCCTGAACCGTTAACGCCTACAATTGCTACATGGCTTCCCTTTGGGATTGCTAGTGAAACATTGTCTATTGCTTTTCGGTCTGTATACGGATAACCGAATGAAACATTCTCAAGTTTCAGATCGCCAATTGATTCGATAGAAGCGTCTTCTCCCTTAAATTCAGGAAGCTCAAGAAAATCATATAGTTTTCCTGCAAGGTTGGCGTGTTCATAAATAGTTCCGAACAGTTCAATCATTTCTTTCATTATGTCCATAAGTTTGTTCAGCGAATAATAAATTGCAGCAAAGAAGCCAAGGGTAATACTCCCTTCTATAAGATAATAAGTCAGGAGGGCAAACGAACCGATATGTCCTATATATGTAAGCAAAGTAAGAAAGCATTCGATTTTTGAGGTCTTTACCTGAACTTTCCACTGTTTGCCGTTAAACTCTTCTACTTTATTTCGATAACATTTAATAAAGTAAGGAATTGCTCCAAGTGTTTTCGTCTCTTTATAATACATTTTATCTATTAGACATTGCTGATAATATCCGCTCTGTCTGCTGCATTCTACGGTACTCTCCTGTAAACGGTACAACTGAGTTCCTTTTATGTATTGTGATATTACTTTAGGAATAAAGATAAGTATACAAAGCACAAACAGCATCGGTTTGACTGAGACAAGATATATTCCGACGCTTATAAAAAAGATCGCATAATAGATAACGCCATTCAAAAGATTTATCGTGGATTCCACTGCATGTCGTACACCGCCTATTGCCAGATTTATCTTATCATAAAGCTTGACAGATTCAAAATCAATCAAACTGAGTCTGCCGGCCTTTGCGTTCATGTCTTTCAGGATTTTGCTCATAAATGTGTAAAAATAAGATTTATTAATGTAATTCTGGAGTCCTTTGAAAACACTGAGCAAAAAGAAAAGCAATCCTGTAATAAGGATAATATTATCTATATCGGACCAGTTTCCGTTCTTGCTTATATCTGAAACAGAATCGAACAATAACTGTAATATATTAATTGATAAAAAATTGAAAACTGCCAATAATATACAGACAATAAGATAAACGATAAAAAATCCCGGCAGCCTCTTAAAACCGTATTTCATCGTTCTGTGTATTACTTTATAAAAAGGTAATGTTTTATTTTTCATCATACCACTCCCTCTGAGTATTAAACATTGTTCTGTATAATAAGCAATCGTTCATTAATTCGTCGTGTTTTCCAAGTCCGACAACTTTTCCGCCGTCCAATACCAATATTTTGTCTGATAATTTGGTTGATCCCAATCTGTGCGAGATAAATAATGTAGTGCTGTTCTTTGATATTTCAGAGTATTTTTTATAAAGTCTGCTCTCCTCGAGCGGATCCAATGCAGACGTAGGTTCATCGAGAATTCTGACAGCCTGTTCTTTCATTAATGAACGTGCAAGCGCAATACGCTGCCACTGTCCGCCTGAAAAATCTATTCCGCCCTCTAATACTTTTCCTAAAGGAGTTTCATAACCTTCTTCGAGATCGTCAATAATTTCTTTTATTCCGGCATATTCAGCAGCGCTTTCAATTTTTTCCATATTATCCGCATTTTCTTTATCGCCTAACCCGATATTGTCTTTTATTGAAATGGAATAACGTGCAAAATCCTGATATACAATAGAAAAAAAAGAATAAAGCTGTTCTTTTGAATATAATTTGATATTCTTTCCGTTTATAAGTATTTCACCGTCGTCTATGTCATATAATCCAAGCATAAGTTTTGTAAGCGTACTTTTACCTGAGCCGTTTTTTCCGACAATAGCATAGTGAAGTCCTTTCTCTATATTAAAACTTACTCCATTCAAAATCATATTGTCAGTACCCGGATATTTAAAATATACATTTCTGAACTCTATTGTCTGAATATCCTCATTTTCTGCCTGAATACCGCCGTTTGTCTCGCTGTCCTCGTCAAGCTCCATGAACGATGTCATATCTTTCAGATATTCGTTATCTTCTGTTAAAGAACATATAAGATCAGGTATCTGAGAGGTAAATGCGTCTTCAAGCTGAAACAGAACTGTTATAAGTGATATGAAAAGACCTATTGTTATCTGTCCTGTTTTAAGATAATTCAATGATACAAATGCAATAACAATACAAACGGCAACAACAATGCTTGTAAGCAGTTTATTTACAACGAACCATTTTTTACGCACACCAAGCTCCATATTCGCTGATTTCATAAATAATCCTTCAAATTGTTCGTTATAATGCTCACTGTAATCAAACAGATTTCTTTCAGCCGCCATGTCACGGCCTCTCAGCATATTAAACTCAATATAATCCGACTTTCTCGAAACTTCACTGTTCCAGCGTACTTTTTCATAAACTTCCTTACTCAGGAAAAAGGAACATATGAAAATAGGCAATGCACTTACAAATGATACAGGAATAAACCACCATGAAATACTCCATATTGTTCCCGTCAGACCTGCTGTGAAAATTATTTTCGAAATAACATCAGTCAGATGATCGAAAGCCGTTTCGATAGTCGATAATCCCGGCCAGTTAATAATTCGATTTATCAGATCACATGTGTCCTCTTTTTCAATATATTCATACTTTAAATGTACGGTTCTCTCTATAATTTCCGGATAGAATTTAGAACGAAGTCCGATATTTATCTTTTCTTTAAACAACCTGACGCCGATAGTATAAAAATGCATGACCAGAAGTACAATCGTCAGGCCTGCTATATTCAAAAGTACTTTATTAAAATCAGTTTTTTCAGAGACATAAGTCATCAAACTGTCTATAAAATTAGCATTGAGAATAACGAGCGCAGAAGGAAGCAATGCTGCAATTGTTACTAAGATCAGTATTCCACAGCAAGCTGTGGGATTACATTGAAAACAAATCTTTAATGTGTCAATTAAAGTATATTTCTTTTTTTTAAGCATGATCCACCTCATTAACATTTTCTTTTGTAAATATTTATTTAGGGCGACGTCGCACAAAGAACGTATGGTGATTTTGTACGGTATAAATCTGCATATTTCTTTAATATATGGCAATTTACTTCTTGTACTTTATCGAGCGATATTTAACTCAAAATTTTTCAGCGCCGAAAATAAAACTGCTTGAAATACGTCTTATAAATGCGGTCGGCATTTATAAATTATTATTTATTGTTATATGATCCATGTCTTCTTTCACACTTAAATTTTTGCAAACCAAAAGATTTTCTTGCTCCGATTCCTCAAAGCCGTTGAACATGAGCATAATTTTCATCATTCGATTCTTTTCATTTGAAATAAACTCTGCAAAAAGCTTCTTGTTATGTTTTTGTACCTCTTTTTTTATCACATTCATAAGGATACTTCCGATTCCTCTTGACATAACTCTGCATGACAATAAAAACAGCTTTATTATTACATTATCTTCTTTCATTTCCAATAATATAATACCGATTTTTCCGTATGAACCAAAACGGTCTTTCAAACTCACAATAAGTAATTTATAATTATCCGAATCTATAAGTTCGCACAGTTCCTCATATGTATATGTATATCCTGTCGAATTCAACTGATGTGTACGTACTGTAAGTTCCTCAACTCGTTTTATATCTTCAACAGTTGCATAAGATACATCAACATACATGTTCAGACTTTTCAAAAATTCAACCGAAGAACCTTTATATGATTCCTCTTCTTCTTTTCGCTTGATGTCGTTCATATACATAATTCTGCGGTTTCTGGAATCAGATGTTATAAAACGAGGTTGAAATTCGTCTCTGTTTAATATTCCCGAAACTTCATTTGCATTTATACAAAGCGCCTCAGGATTACTGAATGAAACTTCTTCAAGTTCAAACTGCTGATCGTCAATAAATGTTATCGAATCCATTCCGATATTTATCTGTTCCCTGATTTTCCGAACAGATTCTGATTTTGCATCCCATGTTATCTGAGGATATAGAAAATACTCATCCAAACCGAATTCACGGAGTTTAGCCATAGCATCGTCATAATTATTTTTACTGGCGACAGATTGCAGGATTCCTCTTTTATCCAATTCCTCTATAATTTCTTTTATATTGTCGTTGAGTTTTACTTCCTTATCTTCCGACAATACTCCATCCCATATCGTATTGTCCAAGTCCCATATAACACATTTTATTTTTTGTACCATATCGTATAACGCCACCTTTTTTCAGACTTCGGGATCAATAGTTTCCGCCTATTATTATTTCATGCATCTGTGATGAGCCTTCAATAATTTCATTGATTCGAGCATCCCTGAAATATCTCTCTATCGGATATTTATCGCAGCATCCATTTGCTCCGAATAACTGAACCGCTAAATTTGTAACTTTGCTGGCAACTTTAGTTGAAAAATACTTTAAAGACATTGTTTCCAATATTGAATTCGGCTCACATTTTTCACGTATCTCAGCAACTTCCTTACAATATGTCTCAGATGCTCTAGTCAGTACTATCATTTTAGTAAGCATCTCCTGTACCAGCTGATATTCTTTAATGCTTTTGCCAAACTGTTTTCTTTCGGAAGCATATTCTCTGCATAATGAAACACAAGCCTCCGAAATTCCAAGACTTGTCCATGCGATTGTATATCTTCCGTAATCAAGACATGACGGGATAATAAATTTAAGACCGGCTTCTGCTGAACCGATCATATTTTCCAGTGGTACTTTAGTATTGTTAAATGTGATATTTCCAACCATTGAGGCTCTTACGCCAAGCAATCCCTCTATAGGCTGTCTTTTTATTGTTTTATCATTTTCAACAAGTACTCCGACAATATTTCCCTCATATTTTGCAAATACCAAGTAAACATCCGCTGTCATACCTAACGTTACCCATGTTTTTCTTCCGTTTAATACAAAGCAGTCATTTTCTTTTTTGATTTCTGCCTCTAAATTTCCGGCATCGCACCCTGCTTGTTCCTCTGCAAGCGCAAATGCGCTTATCAGTCTGCCGCCTGAAAATTCAGGAAGCCATTTTTTCTTCTGTTTTTCACTGCCCCATCTCAATACCGCAAGCTGTACCATTCCCTGAACAGTAAAAATGCTGCGGATTGAAGAACTTGCTTTTGCAAACTCTTCACTAAGTATTCCTATTTGCAGCATTGAAAGCTCTGAGCCTCCGTATTTTTTGGGAACATTAGCGCCCAAAAAGCCTTCTCCTGCAATTTTTTCAAACAGGCTTCGATCAACGAATTTCTGTTTTTCACATTTTTCAGCATAGGGAAGTATATATGAAGCTAAAAATTCTGATATCTGCTCTTTATATTCCTCATATTCCGGCACAAATCCCATATTAATATCTATGGTAATTTAAAAATTCAAATTACCGGTACGCTCCTTTCTTTAAAACTGAAAATTAAGAAAACACTGCGCAAAGAGCATTGTGCTGTACTGACATTGCTTATTAAATGAAACATAGTAAAATTACAAAAAATTCTGCTATTCCGTGTAGCCATCGGACATCATATTCTTAATGCTTTTTGTTTATTTTCAATATATGAAACAATAGATCTGATATTTTTAAAGTTGTCAGCCTTTAAATCTTTGCCGTCTATATGTATGTCGAATTGTTTTTCAAGGAAAATAACAAGTTGAAAATAATGAATTGACGATTCCTCCCTCGAATATATCATCATCATCGCCTATTGTTTTCCTTCTTGATACTTTCAATATAAATTCTTTTAATTTCTGATAGATCTCATTTTCCGTATTCATTTTATTTACTCCTTTTTACACTTCATAACGGTAAAATCCCTTACCGCTTTTACGACCTAACTCATTGACTCTTACCATATCTTTCAACAGTGGACAGCAACGGAATTTTTTATCTTTATATTTATCATATAATACCTGCAATGAATTTGTAACCGTGTCCAATCCGATCAGATCGGCAGTTTCCAGCGGTCCCATTTTATGTCCGTAACAGCTTCTGAATATATCATCTATCTGTTCAGGCGTCGCTACTCCTTCATATACAAGATATGCAGCTTCATTCATCATAAGATGTGATATTCTGTTTGACACAAAGCCTACCGAATCATTTATAACAATGCTTCGTTTTCCTATTTTCCGTATCAGATCATTGGTCTTTTCAATAGTTTCATCAGTTGTTTTCTTTCCTCTGATTGCTTCAACTGTAGGTATCAGCGGAACAGGATTCATAAAATGTACGCCTATAACCTGTTCCATACGATCAGAAAACGAAGCTATTTCCGTGATAGAAATACATGATGTGTTAACGCAGAATATACATTCCTTTTTGCAGATCAAAGATATTTTTTCATATACCTTTTTCTTTTCTTCCAGTATCTCTGGAATGTTTTCTACAACAAAGTCCACGTCTTTTAATAGGCTGTAGTCTGTTGTAAATGTAATATTGTCCATAAAATTTTCATTATCGAAATTTTCATTTATAAAACTGTATCCGTAGAATTGTTCGTTCATATTCTGCTTTGCTTTATCAAGTATCGATTCGTTCAGGTCGATAAGAATAACGCGAAAACCATACTGTCCAAGCGTAAGCGCCACGCCTTGCCCCATTACGCCCGCACCAATAACGCCAACCGATTCTGTCATATATATGCTCCTTTTAAGTGATTAGATTTACTCTCCGGTTCAAATCATATAAAGAGTAATAAAACCGTTTTTCTTCTGCCATAATCTGTTCCATTATTATGAGTATCTTTTCATAATCATCATTTGTATTTTTTATAGTACATTTTATTATCAATGACAGAATAATTTTCCATGATTTCATGGTTTTTTCAAGCGCATCCTGAGTATTTCTGACTGATATTATCGGATATTCATCCTCTACACGTTCAAGGAACCAATAAAACAATTCCTTTCTTGAATAAATGAAATATAACTTTTCATACATATACTCCAGAAATTTAACTCGTTTCTGACCTTTTAATGACATATTATCTTCAAGGAATACCGAGATTTCATTTATTGCACGATAGCCGTTCAATTCGCCTTTTACAGTGTTTTTATCAGAGTTAACCTGATAAAACTTGTTCAGAGTTTTTTCAAGCTGATTTTTTATCAGTTTAATTTCATCTTCGCTGAAATCACTGCGGCAGATAACTGAACTCTGATAATTAATAGGTATTCCGCTTAAAATGCCGTCATGGTCATTCAGAGAATTTCTTGCCATATCCAGCTCATTTTTAGTTATCTCACCCTTGAAATACCATGAAGGATACCAGTCTATCACATAAATTTTATCGTTTTCTTCTTCATATCCTGCTATTATTATCGAGTGAATAGAATGTTTTTTATAATAATAGGGTGTATATTTCAGATAATAAACATCTACGGCTACCACAACCGGTATATCCTGCTTCAAATATTCTATGTCGGACTTCCATATTTCATCGCACGATTTAATTGTTTTATCGACTTTGAGTATTTTTTTATCAAACGGAGACAGCAAATTATCATTTATGTTTCCGATTTTAAAATCAAATCCCCATTTCAGATCATCATTTTTTAAAAATATCCAGTCCAATGAATAATTTATATAAAATTCAGGATTTTTCACCTTATAATAACGCAATATATTTAAATAACAATTTTTGTAACAAAAATATTGAAATGAATCATGAAAAACCTGTTCCTCTTTATAAATATCAAATATTAAATTTTCACTTTTATCAGACATTTTTATCCCTTCATTACTTTTTCAACATGCTTCAGTATATTGTTGACAGTAGAAAAATCTTCGATCTCGACGTCATCGGTAATAAGCGGTTTTTCAATTATATCCTCAATTCCTGTAATTATCTGGATAAGCACAAGAGAAGTAACGACTCTATTTTCAACCAATTCGACATCGTCATCAATACTGATTCCGGAAACATTCTCTCCCTGTATTTTATTATAAATAAATTTCCTTATAACGTCCATATTTTTATTTTCCATTATACGTTCACCTCAGCTAAATCTCTGGAAACCATAACTGCATATGCATTATGATTATGAATTGATTCGTAATTTTCAACATTTACTGTGAAATCCGAATATCTGTTGTTTTTCTGTAAGTTGATAGTTACATCTCTTACGATATCCTCGACAAATTTTGCGTTTTCATATGCATGCTCTGTCACATATTTTTCGTCTACTCGCTTTAAAAGTGAGTACAACTGGAAAGATGCGGATTCTTCTACACGTCTGATAACGTCAGGTATTGCTTCTACATCGGTATTTTTTAATGCAACGCTTACAAGACCGCGCTGATTGTGCGCGCCGTATTTACTGATGGATTTTGAGCACGGACATACAGATGTGATCGGAACTTTTACATCTATCTCAAACTGTGCGGGTCTTGATTTTGTTAGGCTTGCTTTTATCCTGCACTGATAATTCATTCTTCCCATATTCTTACTGACAGGAGCTTTTTTCATGATAAAATATGTAAAATCCATTTCTGTATATGCGTTGAATCCTTCTAATCTATCCAATATCTCATCCAAAAGGGCATAGATGGATTTATCATCAATAACTCTGTTCCATTCATTCATACTTTCAACAAGACGGCTCATATGAATTGCTCTTTTATCAGCTGACAAGTCAACAGCAAGCATCATATTTGCCACGCTTGAATTGACTTCACCGTTAAAAATATATGTTACCGGAACAACCACGTCTTTAATTCCGACGTGTCGTAAATATATTTTTCTTGTTTCCTGAGTTTTCTGAACGTCCGGCAGTTTATTATTTTCATTTACAAACTGAGCGCTCAATATATCTCCTCCTTTAAACTTTTATCTTGCAATTTCTGCATAGCGCTTGCTTGTTTCGTAAAGTCGTACTCTGCAAATTTTGCAACTCTTGACTTCTAATGCATTCTTTCATTCCCATTTTATTTTTCTTTTCGTCCGACCAGATACAGGTTTTCATCCTTGATAAAGCCGATATCTTTTGTGTAATACCAGCCTTCATTGTCAACTGCCGGAACTTTCTCGCCATTTATGACATAATACTGTGATACGGTCTCTCCTCGTATCAATATCTCATAGTAGCCGCTTCGTTCTGTAGGTTTATATCTGATCTCAATATCAGAAATTTGTTTTCCAACGCTTGTTAATGTTTCCTGATCCGGTTTCTTATTTACGCATATGGTACTGACTTCCATCATTCCATAAAGCTGACACGGGAATATATCAGATACAGCGTAAAAATTTTCTCCCGTTTCCCTGCTTAAAGGTGAACCCGAGCAAAGAAAATACTTATTGTATATGAACGAAAACTTTTTTCCTTTAAGTTCAGAATACATACAGTCATAAATCTCAGGTACTCCAAGAAATACATTGGGTTTTAAGTCGTAATAGTTCTTTATAAATTCACTGAATTCAAACCACCTCTGTATATATATCGTTGCACCGCATCTGATAGGAGCGATCACTCCCATAGTAAGACCATATCCATGACATAACGGTATAGGAGCAAATATTACATCTGACGATTCATAGTTCATTGTCTCAATGATATTAACAGAATCTCTGTCGAGATTTCTGTGAGTACGATATGCCATTTTAGATAAATTAGTAGTTCCGGACGAGCTTTGCATCAATGCGGGAAGTGATTCATCACTGCAAAGCTTTTCTTCCCCATCACTTATTAAAGCGGCATTCTTTTCCTTTACCACACAGTCTGTTTTCAGAAGTATCCTATATTTATCCGATAGTCTCGGATATTCCTTTTCTATATGTTTAAATACATAGCTTTCAACAATAATAGTATCCAGCGCGCCGTCAATAAATTTTCTCTCCAGCTCCAAAACTGTCCACTGAGGATTTAATAAACAGGTAATATTCTGATTTTCAGATAATGCATAGAGACATATTACATATTCTATAGAATTGTGAAGTACAAGACCGACTCTTTCACCGGGTTTCACATCCAGCTGTTTCAGATTATTCTGTGTATTCCTTACGAAATTAAACAGTTCACGGTAGGAAATGGATTCATTTTTACATATAAGAGCAATTTTCTGAGGATTTTTATCTGCACTTTGCTTCAGCATTTCATATAAGTTCATAGCTTAATCCTCTAATTTTAC
>OHJT01001115.1_pt1 | contig 15880 bp, 8 predicted proteins | sample 1568651 | NCBI WGS metagenome assembly OHJT01 (sample SAMEA3879608, study PRJEB24766) | human gut metagenome | biome: human-associated habitat; feature: feces | place: USA | collected 1985/1987 | reverse complement strand
TTGGCATATTCGGCCTGCAACATCTCGGACAGCTCCCTATCCATCGGACCAAGAATCTTATCCAGCATCTCGACCACATGCACTTCCGTTCCCATGCTGTTGAAGAAGGAGGCGAACTCCATGCCGATCACACCGCCGCCGATGATCACCAGCGAAGCCGGCAGTTCTTTGGACAGCAACGCCTCACGGCTTGTCCAATACTCCGTTTCCGCCAATCTGGGGGGTATGACAGTTTCCGAACCGGTGCAGATAAGCAGGTTGGCGGCTTCATAAACAGCTTCGCCCGAGGCGATAGTGATCGTTCCGTCAGCTGCCCGCCCTTTGATTTCGGCTTCGCCGCTCACCACTTCCACGCCGTTCTCCTTCATCTTCATGCGGATGCCGGCTGTCAGTTTCTTTACGACTTTATTTTTACGAGCGATGATCTTCGGGAAATCGAAAGCAGGATTCTCCGCACTTACCGCATATTTGGGGGCGTGTTTGATCGTATCAAACACTTTCGCAGAATAAAGCAAAGTCTTTGTCGGCACGCATCCTTCATTCAGGCACACACCGCCTAACGCGTTCTTCTCAAAAAGCACAGTGGACAAGCCACCCGCAGCCGCCTTTTCAGCAGCCGTATAACCGGCAGGACCGCCCCCGATTATGGCAACATCGTATTTCATGTTCTCAGATTTAATTAAGTTTTATATTGGGATTAATTTGTTGTAATATCGAGATAAATTCATCCTTGTCAGCCGGATAAAAAGAGGAGCGCCTTTCGATACCTCCTTCCATACGAGAGTAATAAACAATGACCTTGTTTCCGTTGCTTTCGAGCCGGGAGATCAGTTTCACGTCGATTTGCCCGTTTCCGTGCAACATGTCCCTATCCGTTATCTGATACGGACGTAACTGAAGTATAGTTAACGGCAGGAAACAAAGGATCAAGGGTAGTCGATCAAATTTGTCCTCGCTGAAAGCATCCATAATAACCAACAATGCAAATACTCCTAATAAAATCCAGAAGATGTATACATGCCAATCTTTCTGGTTTTTCCGAATCCGTGCTTTCATGGTAATCTGTTTTTAAGTTTTAGATAACCGGTTCCTTTATCCGGATATCGGGATTATGCTTCTTCAACAGCTTGACGAAGTCCTGCTTGTTGACCGGCGAAATCAATAGCCACTGCGTGTCGCCTTTGTAGATGATCAGACGGTCCAGTGACAGGGCGTAGCTCGAGACAGGCATCACTGTCACCTCGACGGCACTAATCTCCGAGATAGAAATCTTTTTCTCCGGAAAGATACTGCAATGGGCAATCAGATAACCATCCGCCGTTATTTTATACCAGGTCGACAACAGCATGTGAATACACTCCAATGTAAACAACAGCAGCACGATCATCGTTACGGGAGACTTGCCGCCCACAAATGCAGCAACAGTGCTTGTCGCCATCACCAACAGTATCAGATGATACCACCAACCTACTTTCGATTTAAAGACTCTGTCCATATCCTGAATTTTGCCGAAAGATAATCATTTTATTTCTTTTGGCGATTCAGGGAAAAGAAAATGCGCTGCAACTTCTCAGTAACAACGCATCCACTTAAACCGGTCAAACAATTCCCAAAAAGGAATATATCTTACATTACTTTACAACTTCGAGGACAGTATAATATTGCAACTGATTGTTGTTATTATACTGTTCGTTCTTTACGACACCCACATTCGGAGCGTACCATTCATATCCATAGCCCTCGATCGTTTCCTTCGGGGAGCGGGATTTGATTTTATATTTTACTTTCGTGCAGTCAAACGTGCCGGCGGGAGTCGCTACCTGTTCGGTCGTCACATATTCGCGGTCGTAGATAGACACGTTTTTGCGATCCTTCCGATTCTTCTTCGAGTAGATCTGAATGGTTGCATCATCGAAATACATATCGTCGCCATTATTGGACGGAGCGTTCGATACACTCGGATAGTTAATGACTGCTTCGGTAGCAGCCAAATCAGACTGGATAGTCGACACGAAAGACGGATTTGACAAAGTCTCCTTCATCTCGATAAAGAACTCACCATCTCGGCAGAATGCTTCCAGGTCACCCTTGTCATAAACCGTACCTGCGCTATTTTTGAACACATAATCGGCTTCCACTTCCAGGCCGGACGGGATGTTCTTCACTTCATCGACCGTGTAGGTCATCACACTCTGCAGGTTTCCTTTTGCATCATAGCCTTTTTTTACGAGCTGCGTACCTTTGGTCTGCGGGAAAAAGAACGTACAATCCTGAGCCATCGCACCAGCCGCAAACAACAAGGCCAGAGCATTCAATACAACTTTAGATTTCATATTTTAAAACGTTTAAGTGTTAATAATTAGCAGGATATCCAATGCCCCAATAGAACAGGGTTCCATTCTGAGATGTTTACGACGAGAAGTTTAAAATATCCAAAGAATCAGTAATGCGGACTATTTTGCACGAAAGCGGGCTGTATAAGGTACAACTAAATAAGTTAATTCCTAACTTTGTCAGCCACAAAGGATATAAACTATGGTACAACAATTCGATTTCTTAGTGATCGGTTCCGGTATCGCTGGCATGAGCCTCGCCTTGAAGGTAGCCGATAAAGGGAAAGTAGCCATCATCTGCAAGACAGAGCTGGAAGAAGCGAACACCTATTTCGCGCAGGGAGGCATTGCTTCGGTAACAAACCTGCTGGTAGACAATTTCGACAAGCATATTGAAGACACAATGATTGCCGGCGACTGGATCAACGACCGGGAAGCCGTGGAAATGGTCGTACGAGGCGCACCGGATCAGATCAAGGAACTCATAAGTTGGGGTGTGGAGTTCGATCTTCACCGCGAAGGAGGGCATTCCGAATTCCGCATCCTACATCACAAGGACAACACCGGCGCCGAGATCCAACTAAGCCTTATCGAAGCGATCAAGAGACATCCCAACATCACGATATTCAACCATCACTTTGCAGTAGAGATCATCACGCAGCATCACTTGGGTATCATCGTCACCCGTCATACGCCGGGCATCAAATGTTACGGCGCTTATGTGCTGAACGAAGACACCGGTAAGGTAGACACGTTCCTGTCCAAGGTAACAGTTATGGCAACAGGCGGTTGCGAAGCTGTTTATCGCAACACAACCAACCCGCTGATCGCTACGGGCGACGGTATCGCAATGGTGTATCGCGCGAAAGGAGCTGTCAAAAACATGGAGTTCATCCAGTTCCACCCGACCGCTCTTTTCCACCCGGGAGACCGTCCCTGTTTTCTGATCACCGAAGCCATGCGCGGATATGGCGGCGTCTTACGTACGCTGGACGGAAAAGAGTTCATGCAAAAATACGACAAACGTCTGTCTCTCGCCCCGCGTGACATCGTAGCACGTGCGATCGATAACGAGATGAAACTCCGAGGTGAAGATCACGTTTACTTGGATGTGACCCATAAAGACCCGGAGGAGACGAAGAAGCATTTCCCCAATATCTATAAAAAATGCCTCAGCATCGGCATCGACATCACGAAGGATTATATCCCGGTAGCTCCAGCAGCCCATTATCTGTGCGGCGGTATTAGTGTCGATCTGAACGGGCAATCCAGCATCCGTCGTCTCTATGCCATCGGCGAATGTTCCTGCACAGGGTTGCACGGTGGAAATCGCCTGGCTTCCAACTCGTTGATCGAAGCAGTCGTATATGCGGATGCAGCAGCTAAACATATCCTAAGCGTCCTCGAACGCTACGACTTCAATACCGACATCCCCGAATGGAACGATGAAGGTACGATTTCCACCGAAGAACGCGTACTGATCACCCAAAGCATGAAAGAAGTGAACCAGATCATGGAATCTTATGTCGGCATCGTCCGCAGTAATACCCGCCTGACCCGCGCCTGGAACCGCCTGGACATCCTGTACGAAGAGACGGAAAGCCTCTTCAAACGTTGCAAGGCCTGATCACCCGTCAGGCAATGGAACGTAAGGAAAGTCGCGGGTTGCACTATACGATCGACTATCCGCCGTTAAAGAAAGATTAAAAGCCCGGAAAAAGCATGTCAAAATCACCTTGTTCCCGCACTCTCCCACACGAGGCACGGGAACAAGGAGTTTTTAATTTTCTTCCTTTCCTTATAATTTATTATGAACATGAAAAAGCACCATCTATTACTATTCTTTTTATTCCTGTTTATCTCCTGTTCAACGCACAAAAAGTACGGAGCATGCGAATTGAAAGAGACAGACGAAACGCTGTCTTTCCCAATCGATTCGGACACGAAAAACAACTTCAACATTTATTCAGTCTATAAAGACAAAGACGGAAAAGAGTATTTCACTTTCCAGAATATTGAAAACAATACGATCCACTTCTATGACCTGAAACAGCAAAAACCGGCGTTCAGGATAACCCCTTCACAGGAAGGAAGTAACGGTGTTGGAAGGATATTCGGTTATTACATTCAGAATCTCGACAGTATTTACGTCTTCAATTTTTACGAAAGTGGGCTATACTTGATTAATAAGAACTGCGACCTTCTTGATAAGCAGCCTTTTCTTGGATTAAAACCTTCTTGTTTTATGGCTACAGCCTCACAATTACCTGTACGTATCGAACACACTCTATATACCTGCATAGAACCAAATCGCCTGATTGAGCATGACCCTGTTTCCGTCGCAATCAATATGAATACGAAAGAGGAGAAGAAACTGCCATTCGATTATCCCGATTATCCCGGTTCGGAAGTCAAGCTGAAACGATACGGCATGGAAGCCAGTTACAGTCGTTGCTATGACGGCCAACGCTTCATTTACTCGTTCCACTATGACGAGAATATCTATGTGGCTACTCCTGAACACGACTCGATACGGAAAGTCCCGGTCAGAAGTAAATACTTCGACAAAGTACAACTGCCGGACGAGCTTACAGCAAGCCCCGAAGACTTCTGTGTGAATGCCTGGTATAATAACTTGCTGTACGATCCCTACCGGGAGGTTTATTACCGGATTGCTTATCCGCCCTCGACTTTGGATAAAGGCGTCCGTCCTATGGAACTCGTACAATTCGGGCGTAAGAACTTCAGCATTATTATTCTCGATAAAGATTTCCGTATCCTCGGCGAAACCCTCTTTCCCGACAATACCTATAATCCGACCATCATGCTGGTTCGTCCCGAAGGGCTATACATTTCCGACAGCCATTACCTGAATCCCCAGTTTAACGACGATATTCTTAGTTTCCGGAAATTTGAGTTGAAGGAAGAATAAGCGACAACTCGAACAACACATGCAGTAATAAAGGTATATTTATCCGTAATTCAGGTATTACACAATTAAATCTTGTCCACTACTTTTGAAGAAATAATTAAAAGGGAAGATTTATATGGAAGAGAAAATGACAAGAAGGTCCTGGATGAGGTCTTCATTGACTACATTAGCATCCTTAGCAGCAGCTTCCAGTCTGCCAATTCATTTGAAGGGCAATATCGTGCCCGCCGTCATCCCTCTTAAAGGAGGAACAAACCAAAATAGATCAAAAGTCCTGATGACAAAAGAGATCTCTCCCGATGCTTTGGTCAAAATATACGAAGCACTCAAGCGTAAAGCATCCGGACGAGTTGCCATCAAAATCAGTACAGGCGAACCGGGCGGACATAATTTCCTGCAGCCGTCTCAGATCAAAGACTTAGTGCAGAAAGTAAGCGGGACAATAGTAGAATGCAATACGGCCTATGTCGGAAAACGCTTTACGACAGAAGAGCATATCCAAGCAGCTAAAGACCATGGTTTCTTCGACATAGCAAAAGTCGACATCATGGATTCTGAAGGTGAATTCAATATTCCGGTAAAAGATAAAAAACATATCCAATATAACATCGTCGGAACCCATCTGAAGAACTATGATTTCATGATTAACCTGGCGCATTTCAAAGGACATGCAATGGGTGGATTCGGAGGTGTAATCAAAAATCAGTCCATCGGTGTCGCCTCTTCTAAAGGCAAAACCTATATTCATACGGCCGGTAAAACAGCAGAGACTGCCGAATTATGGAATAACCTACCCGAACAAGATGCTTTCCTCGAATCAATGGCAGCTTCGGCGCAAAGTGTAGCAGATTATTTCGGTGATAATATTTTATATATTAATGTAATGAATAATCTTTCAATTGATTGCGATTGCGATTCCAACCCTCATGATCCCGAAATGAAAGACATCGGAATACTTGCTTCAACCGACCCCGTAGCTCTGGATCAGGCTTGTCTGGATTTAGTATATGCTGTAAAGCCAACCGAAGGCAACGACAATAGACCGTTGGTCAATCGCATTGAAAGCCTTCATGGACGTCACACGGTTGATTATGCCGAGACGATCGGACTCGGAAGCAAGAACTATGAATTGGTAGTATTAGATACATAATTCCAGATAAAAGATTCAGTCTGTCCTCCTATTGTAAAAAATATTCCGAATCAATATGTATCTTTGTCATATCAGTAACTTTCACAGGAATATAAACCGAAAAACACAAAAAAGATGGACAAACGAATCTTATTGCCTTTAGTAATCCTGCCCGCTTTCCAGACAGGAAATATGCAGGCAGCCGACCAGCCTGCCAAGCGGCCGAACATCATCCTCTTTATGGTTGACGATATGGGATGGGAAGACACTTCCCTGCCTTTCTGGACAGAAAAGACGCATTATAACGAAGTCTACGAGACGCCCAACATGGAACGCCTCGCCCGCCAGGGAGTCATGTTCACCCAGGCCTATGCCAGCAGTATCAGTTCCCCGTCTCGTTGCAGCCTGATCACCGGGACGAATGCCGCCCGCCACCGTGTCACCAACTGGACGCTGCAAAAGGATAAGACGACCGACCGCAAAGACAGTCTGCTCGACATACCTGACTGGAACTATAACGGCGTCAGTCAGGTTACGGGAACAAACAATACCTTCGTCGGGACTTCTTTCGTCCAGCTCTTGAAAAATAGCGGTTATCATACGATCCACTGCGGGAAAGCCCATTTCGGCGCGATCGACACTCCGGGAGAGGACCCGCACCACTGGGGATTCGAAGTCAACATTGCCGGTCATGCCGCCGGCGGTCTGGCAAGCTATTTAGGCGAAGAGAATTACGGCCATACGAAGGATGGCAAACCGACTTCGCTGATGTCCATCCCCGGCCTCGAAAAGTATTGGGGCACGGAAACATTCGCTACCGAAGCCTTGACATTGGAGGCGATCAAGGCGCTCGACAAGGCGAAGAAATACAACCAGCCGTTCTACCTCTACATGTCCCACTATGCCATCCATATTCCACTGAATAAGGACATGCGCTTCTACGAGAAATACAAAAAGAAGGGAATGACAGACCATGAGGCAGCCTACGCCACCCTAATCGAAGGGATGGACAAGAGCCTGGGCGATCTGATGGACTGGTTGGAAAAGAACGGGGAGGCAGACAATACGATCATCCTCTTCATGAGCGATAACGGCGGCCTTGCCTCTACGTCCGAATGGCGTGACGGCCCGTTGTACACACAGAACTATCCGTTGCTGAGCGGCAAAGGTTCCCTTTGCGAAGGGGGTATCCGCGAACCGATGATCGTCAGTTGGCCGGGAGTAGCCCAACCGAATACCCGTTGCGACAAATACCTGCTGATAGAAGACTTCTACCCGACTATTCTGGAAATGGCCGGAGTGAAGGACTACGAGACGGTGCAACCTATCGACGGCATCAGCTTCATTCCTCTGCTCACCGGGACGGGCGATCCTTCCAAAGGGCGTTCCCTCTTCTGGAATATGCCAAACAACTGGGGCAACGACGGTCCGGGCATCAACTTCAACTGTGCGGTCCGCAATGGCGACTGTTCAACATCTCCGACGATATCGGCGAAAAGAACGACCTTAGCACCCGTCACCCGGAAATCGTCAAACGCCTCTCCAAAGAACTCGGCGACCACCTCCGTAAAGTAGATGCCCAACGGCCATCTTTCAAGGCGACAGGAAAGGCTTGCCCGTGGCCGGATGAGATAAATTAACATAGCATGGGACTGCGTCCTATATAGGCTGTTTTCTCAAAATAATAGAATGAGGCATAACCTCATATTGATCAAAATATAAATTAAAAAGAGAGTGAAAAGAAGAGAGTTTCTTTTTTGGCATAAGCAGGGAGGGGATACCGGACTGTCAGGAAACGAAAAGAAACAAAAAAGGGCATCCTCGTGGACGCCCTTTCTCATTCAATACTAAATATGGATTAGTATACATTTACCTTAATAACTTTCGTATTTCCGACATTGGTTAATTTCACAATGTAAATGCCTTTTGTTACCGGTATTCGCGCATAGCTACTGATACGTGCATTGTAGACGATCTTACCGATCATGTTCACAACGGTCACTTGTAGCGACTGAATCGGATTCACATAAATATTTCCCTTTCTTCCAAACACTTCCGTATTGGCAAGGGCTTCTTCAAGGCCGGTTGCAAAGTCAACCGTCACTTCACAAGTAGCGATCACGTCACCGATCTTAGCTGTGATCGTAGCTGTTCCGACTTTAAGCCCCTTTACGGTTACCTTGTTGCCATCGGCTGTCACGCTGGCGATCGTCGGATCGCTACTGCTCCATGTCACTGTTTTACCGGAAGGAGAAACAGTTGCTTCCAAAACGAATTCTTCGAGACGTGGAAGAGCTTTTGTCGTTGCATCCAAAGAGATCGTAACGTTTTCGTCTCCATCACCACCAGAAGGAGGAGTAACAGGGTCAGACTTGGTTACAGCCGTATTATTCACAATGATAACGCAATTGTCATTATCTGTTGCTTTTACAGAGAATGGATTAGAACCTGTAACAGTTACATATTGGTTAACACCAGCATTAGCTTTAACCGTTTCACCTGATTCACGAACTACATATGTAATATTATTCTTTAAATTAGTCGCATCTGTTGCCTTTTCCGGCAAAGTTGCCTCCAACGTAGATTTAGAAATATTACCTTTAGCCGTATTGCCTTCGGTAGCTAAAACATAGTTACTATTATTATCCTTCAATGCTAGCTTGATATCCTTATCCAAACCGACATTGGCATCGCCGGTAAATGTTGCCGTAACTGTCGGTACGGTCTCTTCTGTCAATAATCCCGTTGCAGAATAATCCGTCAAATCAATTGTATTGGTTCCATCATAATATTTACTTATCTGGCTGGTCACAATCAGTGTACGTTTAGAGATTTCACCACTCAAGGATATGGCTTTCAACTCATAGTTATCTGCATTATTTCCTTTCAGAACAATATCTTTTGACGGAAGAATACTTTTATTACCTGCATCTTTGCTTGTATAGTTGAACGATACACCTTCCAAATCAAGAGAAGCACCTTCGGCTGCATCCAACAGCAATGCGATATTGGCTGTTGTTGTACCGTCATACTCTTTATTTTGGCCGGACACAGTCACATTCAATGTAGCAGGAACCACATCAATAGTCTTAGAAGCAACAGCGTCACCTACTTTAACCAGGATAGCACCTGTTCCTACACCTGTTCCCTTAATATAATACTTATCATCGTTCTTCTTATATACAGTAATTACGGAAGGGGTTGTCGATTCCACCGTATAGGTTCCACTGACAGTTATGTTCAAGACTTTTTCTTCACTATAGCCAAGCTGGCTACCGACAGCCTTTGTCATCGGAGATTTACGGGAATAGTAAGAAGCAGAAGCGACATTTTCCAAGCTGATCGTTACAGCAGGTGCTTGCTTTTCTTTAATGATAGTATTACCGGTTACGATTCCATCAGGATACGTCAACCTTGCAAATACTTTCCCTGTTTCTGTTGCATCAGCAATTTCCGGTGTGCCGAGATTTTCCCAGCCACCGTTATCGACAACCATGCCTGCAGCACCAGCATTTCCTTCCGTATTATAAGTTACGATAGTCGGAATTCCCTTTATAATGGTAACATCACCTCCGATCGGTTGAACACCTGCGTAATCGTAATTACGGAACGTAACACCAGTCATATCTATAGAATATTTGCCTGATGCCTCTTTCACACTGATTGTTCCGGTGTATAAGCCCGGTGTAGTAATCAGTTCACCATTTACAAGACCTTCAGCATCCAATTTATAAGACAATGAAGTTGTTTTGTAACTGCGCTTCACGTTAGATGCAAAAATGGAAGTGATCTTGGCTTTTGATATTTTGGCTGTCGGATTAGCCGGTTGAGCCAAGACATAGTTACCAGTATTGTTATTCAAAGAACATTCGCCTTTAAGAATTACAGTCTTCGCACTTTCACCGGCGTTCTTATCTGTAAAAGTGCCTGTTACACTTGTAGTATTGAGAGTAACCAATGATGCATCTTTTTCCAAAATACCTTCAGCCGTAAAAGAAACTTCGGCATCAAGTTTACCATCATAAACCTTATCCTTTGCAACAGCTTTGACCGTTACCAATTTAGGTTCAACCTTAATCGTTTGTTTAGCGATAGCTGTTACGTACTCCGCTTTAGTAGCTGTTATCGTTACAGTAGCCTCTCCTGCTTTTACAGCTTCTACTTCTGTCGAATCAGAATTGAACTTTATGGCTTCACCTGTAATAGTATAAACAAGCTTGGCATCAGCTTCCGTACTTGCAACAGCTATACCGGCTGTACTTCCGTAAGTCATACGGGCAGGAACCGATGTGAAGTTTACATTTTGCAATTTTGCAGCCAAATTAACTTCTCCGGAAGTTACTGTATCAGAAACAAGAGTTTCGTTTGCTACAACTGTAAGTTCTACTGTATACATTGCGGCTGTAAGTTTTATATTTTCAGTTTTGAAAGTACCGTCCTTTGCAACATTGACAGTTGTTCCAGGGCCAGAGCCATCTGTTTTCGGTATAACTGTCGCCTTCAACTGATCAGTCGGTGTACCACCATTGGACAAGATACGGCCAACAACAGATATAGAAGCCTGATCGCCTACTCCATTTACTGTTACAGCCGTGATTTCAGCTTTCGGTGCAACAGCATTCACTTGAAGTGAATCAGCTTTATAATAGATTTCGTAATTATTGGAAGTATAACCATAAGGCATTATAGGATACTTACCTGCTAAAGATACATCGGTTGCCGGGCAATCAAATTGGAGTGTACCACCTAAAACACTCGCATCTTCGCCATTTACAAATGCAGTTCCATCAGCCAAAGCTGCTGTGAAAGTTTTGGTACTAACCTTACCAAAGTCTATTGCATCCGAAGTGGCAGTTTTATAAATCAGTTTCACTTTCTTGATCGTATCCATCACACCGGTTATTTCTGCCAGTTCGTAATAGTCACCATAACTATCTTTCAAAGCAGCCGTTACGGTCACCGGCTGTACGCCAGCGTCAGCAGAAAGAGCTTCACCTATAGTCGGAGCAGTAATAACACCTTCAGAAGTATGATCCCCCACAAGGCCGTCCACTTTCATATCGGTTGTAACCAAACCAACCTCTTTGCTACCATTATAAATTCTTGTCGTAGCCGTAATACCCGTGATAGTCAATGTCTTTTTCAGAACATCCAAAGACTGTGTAACAGCAGTATCACCCACAGCCAAAGTTAGATTAACCTTACCCGGTTTCAATATCTGCAAAGAGTCTTTTTCTATTTTCACTACCGCCTCGTTATCGACAGTAATCTTAACTTTTCCAGCTTTATAATAAGCACTGTCAACATTTGTCAGCAACGGCAAAGTAGGCTGTCCGTAGATAACGGATGCCGGAACAGAAGTAATCGCAAAGTCCAAACCGCCGGTAGCACCGTTAACCCAAACAGAAAAAGTTTTGTCTCCTTCTGTTACCTTTGTTTTGAACCATCCGTTACCAACGACATAACTTGCGGGTGCATCCACAGCATCAGATTTAATGGCAACTTTTTCTGCAAAGCAACATCCCGAACCGATTATAAATGCAGGAGATTCTGTAACTTCTTGTCCTTTATCCACATTTACACCATACCATTCGTTACCGGAAGTACAGAAATTGGTTGCAGAAACAGTTGAGCCGTTTACGATCAGACCGGCTGCTTTATTGTTTCTTGAGATTATATTATCCAATGTAACGCCAGTTGATATGTAGACATTAATACCACTACCTGAACCTTCTGCTAGAGATTTAGACCCATCTATTACCAAGTTTTTCAAAGCTACATCGTTTGCCTGAATACTAACAAGATGCTTACTGCTTCCATCTGAACCGGACCAATCATCGGCTGCAATAAGAATTGTGGAATCTTTATCGGTAATCGTACCCTGCAAGATCACAGCTTCTTTGATTGTCAACTGCTTGCTTAACTCATACGTTCCAACAGGAAGCAGTATAGTCTCACCCGCAATTGCATGATCGAGCTTGCTTTGCAAATCCTGTTCACCATAACAAATAAGTCCGGAAGCCGGATCATAAGTTTTTCCATTTATAGTCAACTTATCATGCGCTTTCTCTTCTTTATCCCGATATGAATAAACTGGATTTTCACCGATTTTTCCGTTCAATTGAGAATTAGTGATTTCAATCGTATTGTCTGCCAATACAGATTTATCACCAGAGCCATGCCAGCCTAAATTAATAATAGCGGCATGTAAAGTTTTTCCTTCCAGCTTATAATAATTTTCACCATAAAGAGCCGAAAGATGGCTACCCTTAACAGTAACCTTATTCCCATAAGAGCGGATATCCAATGCAGACAAGGCACGTACACCCGCCTCGTTAGTACCTATATTCTCATCAGTAGCCTCCAAAGTAGAACCGTCAATGGCGAGCGTCACACCATTATATTTTTCTTGTAATACAATGACTCCATATCCCTCATTTGAAATAGTAGCTGATTTCAGTGTGGCATTCTTTATATCTATAGACGTACCTGTACTTGCCAATGTCCCATCACCGGTCGTCAAACCGCCGGCACTTGTCATTATTGCAGCCCACCCTTTAATCGTACCACCATCAATCGATACTGTCTGTTTTTCATTGCGAACACTTACCCCATAATAGCGAGCTGTGATATCCGTATTCTTCAATGTCAGTTTAGCCCCGGCACCCATCAATCGCACACCATTATTTGCATTATCAATCATGCAATCAGTTATAGTAATATCTGGAGCTTCATTACCTTTATCCGTTCCTACTTCAATTGCATGTACATCAGTCGAAGAGGCAGACAAATGCAAATTATTGAAATTTACTTTTGTACCATATGTTGCTGTCACTTGGACTGTTCCGGTAAGGGTTGTTTTGTCTTTGCCGGCCCCCTCTATCGTAAGAGATTTATCCAAGACAAATTTCTGAGGAAAAGTAAAAGAACCTTCCGGGAAAACAACTTTATCACCATCCGAAATCGAAATTTTTGTCAGCAATGTTGTTATATCACTGGCGGCATTTCGTAAAGAGCCGTCTTGCTTATAAACGGTAATACAGGGTTTACCTCCCTCCGACTGGAATTTTACATTTTCGATGCCATTTATAGTTAATGCTGCCGTTGATGCCAAAGTAAATAAAGTCGGTGTATATATATCATTATTAGACTGAATAAGACAAGTATCAGCATCCACAGGGACAATTTTCCAAGTTCCTTTAGTGTTGTTACGGATATCGGCTACAACCATATAGGTATTGACACTCGATTGGATTTTCTTATTGGTTGCCGTGATACGACACTTCGAATCCATTGTCAAATCCATTTTTTGGCAATTATCTAATACAATTGTTCCAAAACCATCAGACGGTCCATTAAAATAAGAACGTCCGTTCAATCGGGTATCACTTATTTTCACAGTATGAGGGAAAGCATCCTGAACTTGATCGCCACGCAAGTACAAAGCAGACCAAGCTGTAATATCACTCCCTTCAATATTGATAACAACCGGTACAGCAGAAGCCTTTTGATTATTAGTAAACAGGGCATAATAGTTTACATCAACTACTGAGTTTTTTATATTATATGTAACCGGATCTTTGACCAAAGTCATTCTCGGCCAAGAACCGATACCGATCACATACGAATAACCAGAAGCACCTGCTGGTCCGTCAATTTTGCTATTCTCCATATTAAGTGTATGTCCGGCTCCATCCCTAAAACATAATCCTCTCTGAAAACCTTTTGCCATATACATATGGGAAGCGACAAAATTCACCGTATTATTATCAACTTCAAGTTGGGAAACGATACCAAAACAAGTCGTAGAGCCACCATCGGCAGTACCAGCCCCTTCAATATTCAATTTAACGTCAAGAAAGGAAACCGTTGTATTGGATGATTTAATATCGACTAAGCCTCTTCCCGTCGCCGTTGTTGCTGCAATTTGCAAAGAACTAAAAGAAATATTTCCCTTTTCGGAAAGAGTTATATCGAACGGAGACTTTATGACAACTTTATTAGAATCAGTCCCAATAATACTAATCCCGGATTTTGTAATCGGGAAAGTTCCGGATGCAGCAGTATAGTCTCCATTCGATAGACTAACCACAATACTGTCTGATTCAGTTTTAGCATTAGCATCCCCCAGAATTTCGTCCAACGATATTTTCACAATAGGATCTTGTTCGGTTCCTGTACCTCCTGATCCACTCCCAGTCTTGTAATAAGTAATAGATTGAGCTTGCATCCATCCCACACTCGTTATCGCCATAAAGACTGATAACAACATAAGTAATCTTGTTTTCATAATTTTACCCTATTAAATTATTAATATTAAGTTTATTGAATAATCTATTTCCTTATACTTTTCTCACATCACTAACTTTACCCTATCTTATTCATTTCTAGAAAAATAGTTAACAATAGCAACATCATGTATTTTGACGACCGAAAACGATCGTTTTTTTTAGTCATTCAAAAGTCAACATTTTTTTTCAATCTTCCAAACTTTTTCAAAATAAAAACGCCTTAATTATCAATAGTTATCGTAAATTTTCACTTAGGATATTATCTAAACCCGCATCCAGCCTAAAAATGACTAAAAAAAACGATCATTTATTTTAGTCATTTTTTTTGTAGATTTTTGATATGAAAATAATATTTGATTATCAAATGATATTAGTATTTTAGAAAAAACTCTTACATTTTTATTAGAAAACCTGCCAGGAGTTTTCTAAATGCATTTTCACAAAACAGTATTTTCGGAAAAATTTTCCACAGATATCGCACGTTCCTCCTTATACAGTTTTCACCCGATGCTATTTACAGTTTTTCAATCTGTTACGTTTATATTCCCCTTGTACGACACGTACGACCAACCCCTTTTTACATCACTGTGTAAGGGCTGCTTCCACAGTCCTTTTTTCATTCCGGGAATTTGGCCCTTTTCTATCGCCCCATGTGGCATAAAATTTTCACCTAACTTTAGAAAATGTCACTTGCTAATGATGGGATTGGAAATAGGTTTGAGAACCTCGTCTTTTTTAAGGAGCGCACTGAAGTAATCGCACCAAAATCACAACTAAATACCGTATTTCATATAAATATTGGTTCTTCGTCACTTTCGGGGCAGCAAATATGCTAAAGGGCTTTATCTATGGACTATAAATCAACAGTTCCTATTATGTAACATTGTCCGGTACGCATCACGGAGTCCGCTGTCCGGTCTGCGGTCAGTCTAGCAATCATGTGCTTGAACTACCCTGAAAGTGACGAAGAATCAGTTTTTCTGCAAATCTTCTATCACTCTATCACTACAAAAGTTTCAGATATTGATATTCAAGCGTTATAGCAGTGATACAGGATGTTTTCCTGTATCACTGCCTCTATCACTCCTGAAACAGGATATTTTTATCATATGATTGGAAACCAACATATTACCTTCTGTTACTTTTGAAAAAGCATATAAAATAATCGAATAAACAAATGTAAAAACGAATATAA
>OHJT01001103.1_pt1 | contig 16013 bp, 10 predicted proteins | sample 1568651 | NCBI WGS metagenome assembly OHJT01 (sample SAMEA3879608, study PRJEB24766) | human gut metagenome | biome: human-associated habitat; feature: feces | place: USA | collected 1985/1987 | reverse complement strand
AGGGTCTGCAAAACCCTCATCCACCAGTTCAAATCTGGTCGTCACCTCCAAAAGACTCCCGGGTGCTGAGGCATCCGGGATTTTTTGTTTTTCGCTCTCGTTAAATAATCTACTTACGCAAAAAGTCTTGTCTCCCCTCTTCGCTCTGTGCTATGCTAGGCGTGTCCGCAAAAAAAACGGCTAAGAACTGCATCGATTGAGGAGGATACAGACTCATGCCAGAGTTCCCTCGCAAGGATTTCCAGCTCCATGTGGGCTGGCGCACCATCAAAACTGCCGTCAGTGCCATGCTGGTGGCCATCGTCTACTGTCTCATCGGCCGCAACCCGGCCTTTGCCTGCATCGGCGTCATCTTCGGCATGGGTGTCGATATGCGGGATTCCATCCAGAACGGCGGCAACCGACTGTTCGGCACCCTCATCGGAGGCCTGCTGTCCATCGGTGTGTTCTGGGTGTATCTGCTGTTCTATCCGCAGGGCGGCCACACCGTTTTTCTGGCGGTGCTGCTGGGCGCTGCCACCGTCATCCTCATCCTGCTGTGTCAGTATTTCTGGCCGGGCGGCGTCCAGCCCGGCGGCGTGGTGCTCTGCATCGTGCTGTTCAGCACCCCCATCGAGAGCTATGTGAGCTACGCGCTCAATCGCATCCTCGACACCGCTATCGGCGTCATCGTGGCGCTGCTGGTCAACTACTTCCTCCCCCGCGCCCGGGTCGTGGCCTTCTGGGAGGGATTCAAGGGACTGTTCCGAATGGGCAGCAAGGTCTGAACGTCTTCGCGCCCCGCTCCGGCGGGGCGCTTTTCTTTTGCCCTCCGCCGTGATACAATGGACATATCATCACTTTCCGGAAAGGAGGCCGCGCCATGCCTGCCGAGTCTCACACCACCCTCACCCCGGACACTCCGGTGCGCTACCTCAAGGGCGTCGGCCCTAAGACCGCCGAGCGGTTCGAGAAGCTGGGCATCCTGACCCTCAGCGACCTGCTCTGCCACTATCCCCGCCGGTATCTGGATTTCTCGAAGCCCTATTCCATCGCCGAAGCCCCCAGCGACACCGAGTGTGTCGTGAAGGCCGAGGTATTCGCAAAGCCCGGCGGGCGCATCCTCCCGGGCGGGCGGCGGATGGAGCGCATCACCGCCGGGGATGATGTGTCCAGCCTCGAGGTCACATGGTTCAACAACCCCTATGCAGTCCAGAAGCTGGAGCTGGGGCAGGAATACTATTTTCAGGGCATCGTGACCGGCGGGATGCTCCGCCGCCAGATGGTCAACCCGCAGGTGCGCACCGACGCACAGGTGGCCTCCTCCCCCTTCGAGGCCGTCTACCCACAGACCGAAGGGCTGACCAGCAGCGCCATCGCCAAATGTGTGCGCCAGCTCCTCCCTCACGTCGAGCTTCTGCCCGACCCCCTGCCCCCCGGGATGCTGAAAAAATACCGCCTGCTCCCCAAGGCCGACGCCGTCCGGGCCATCCACTGCCCTGCCTCTGAGGAGGAGGCCTTCGCGGCGCGGCGGCGGCTCATCTACGAAGAGCTGCTGGTCCTTCAGCTGGGCATCGGGCGGATGAAGAACCACGGCGCGGCCTCCACCGGCGCGCCCATGCAAAAGGCCGACGCCTCCCCCTTCTGGGACGCTCTCCCCTTTTCTCCCACCGGTGCACAGCGGCGGGCCGTGGAAGAGATCCTGACCGACATGGCGGGTGAGACCTCCATGAACCGGCTCCTGCAGGGCGACGTGGGCAGCGGAAAGACGCTGGTGGCCGCTGCGGCCATCTGGGCCTGCATCCGGGCCGGGTATCAGGCAGCGCTTCTGGCTCCCACCGAAATCCTGGCCAGCCAGCACGCCGAGAACCTGAACCGCCTGCTCGCCCCCTTCGGGATGCGGGTGGCCCTGCTCACAGGCGGGATGAAGGCTGCCCCGCGCCGCACCACCCTCGCCGCCATCCGGGACGACGAAGCCGACCTCATCGTGGGCACCCACGCCATCCTCAGCGAGGGCGTGGACTTCGCCCGGCTGGGGCTTGCCGTCGTGGACGAGCAGCACCGCTTCGGCGTCCGTCAGCGGGGCCTGCTGGCCGAAAAGGCCGCGAACCCCCACCTGTTGGTCATGAGCGCCACCCCCATTCCCCGGACACTGGGGCTTCTGATGTACGGCGACCTCGACATCTCCATCCTCGACGAGCTGCCGCCGGGCCGCAAGCCGGTCAAGACCCGCTGCATCACCGGCAAGAAGCGGGCCGACCTCTACGGCTTCCTCGACCGGGAGATCGGTGCCGGGCGTCAGGTGTATATCGTCTGCCCCGCCATCGAAGACGCGGGCGGCAGCGGCCTTAACGCTGTCAAGAGCTACTACGAGGACATCGCCAAGGCCCTGCTGCCCGACCGCCGGGTGGGCCTGATGCACGGCAGGCTCAAGCCGAAGGAAAAAGCCGAGGTCATGGAGGATTTCAAGGCCGGGCGGCTGGATGCCCTCGTCTCCACCACCGTCATCGAGGTGGGTGTGGACGTGCCAAACGCCACGGTCATGGTCATCGAGAATGCCGAGCGGTACGGCCTGAGCGCCCTCCACCAGCTGCGCGGACGGGTGGGGCGGGGCGCGGCGGAGAGCTGGTGCTTCCTCGTCAGCGACAACGCCTCCGAGTCGGTGCAGAAGCGGCTCCGCTTCCTCTGCTCCACCTCCGACGGCTTCGCCGTGGCCCAGTACGACCTCGAGACCCGCGGCCCCGGCGACTTCTTCGGGAGCCGCCAGCATGGCCTGCCGACCTTACAGGTCGCCGACCTCATGAACGACACCCGCACCCTCCACGCCGCCCAGAGCGAGGCCGCGGCCCTGCTGGCCGCAGACCCACTCCTCGAGCGCCCTGAGCACGCCCTGCTGGCCCATCAGGTCGAGCAGATGTTCGATCAGGCCGGGGCCATGAACTGAAGAGCAGCCAAAAAAAGGCCCCCGCAGCGTCAAACTGCGGAGGCCTTCTGTTTCAATGTCTGCTCTTTTTCTGCCACCACTTTTTCTTCTCCCCGATGCTCACCACATTGCAGAAGAGGCAGCGGCTCTTGGTGGAGAGCTGCACGTCCCGGTGATAGCAGCCGAAGAACCACTTCTCGTAGGTCGTCTTCATCACGACCTTGTCGAGGAAGAGGTGCAGCCGGTTGCTCTCGCCCACAGCCAGCACGCTGAAATCCAGAAACTTGCTTGGCGCGTCGTGGGTCAGCACATAATCTACCTGCCAGCCGTTTGCTTCCAGCGCGGCTTCGCAGCGGGCGTATTCCTCGTCCGAGGGCATCTCCTGCGGCCACCAGTTGACGTGTGTCTCCCGTTCTTCCTTGTCCGGGCTTTCCGCACCGCCGAAGCAGAGATATTTCTTCCCTTCCAGCTCCAAAACGCTGCCCCGGCAGACATGGTACAGCTCCCCGCCCAGCGGCTGCACCAGCCCGCCGAATTTTTCCTCGGTGGGATACTGCTCCAGCAGGTCGTAGTTCTCGTGGCTTCCGTCGAGGAAGAGGAGGGTGTAAGGCCGTCTGCGCAGCCAGTCCAGCTTCTTCTGCTCGGCCTTGCTGCCGTCCCACACGAAGCCGAAATCGCCCAGCACGATGACGATGTCGCCCTTGCCTGCCCGGCGCAGTTCTCTTTCTTTGAAACGGTCCAGCTCGCCGTGGGTGTCGCCCGTAAGATATACCATTCTCTGCCTCCCTGTGCGGAGTGTGAAATCGACCCAAAGGCCTTGTCACGCCCCATCAAACCTGTTATTATAAAGTATAAGGCCCCTCTGGCGAGCCTTGTTTCTGCTCTGTGTGAACGGACCATGCTTTTTGTCCGATACTATAATATATTATCGCTTTTTGAGGAAAATGTCCACATGAAACGTATCGTTACCCTGTTTCTCAGCCTTGTTTTGCTGTTGAGCTGCCTGTGTGCACCGGCCTCAGCCCTCTTCGACCCCAGCCTCTTCTATGAGGTGCAGGCCAGAAGCGCCTATGTCGTCAATACAGACACCAACATCATCGTCTACGACAAGGACAGCTCCCGTCAGGTGCCCGCCGGGGGGCTGACCAAATATATGACCATCGCGCTGCTGCTGACAAACTATGCCGACCAGCTCGACAACACCTTCCAGATGCCCTTTGCCATCTCGGACTACGTCCACAACAGCGACAACGCCGATATGCGCTCCAACGAGACCTTCACCTACCGGGAGGCCGTCTATGCGATGGTGACGCGGAACGCTAACGAAGCCGCCATGGGCCTCGCCTACAGCCTCTCGGGCGGTGACCTCGCCGGCTGGGTGAGCCAGATGAACGCCCTCTCCCAGCGCATCGGCACCACCGGCAGCACATGGACGGACGCCTGCGGCCTCGACAGCGGCAATGTGACCACAGCCGTGGATATGTACCTCATCCTGCGGTATCTGATGAGCTTTGATGCCTTCGTGGAGATCTCGTCCGCCCCCACCTTCACCATGCCCGCCAAGGAAAAGCACGCCAAGAGCTTCGTCCTCCTGAGCCAGAATGTAGCGCTCAACAAGACCAGCGGCGGCAGCTTCTACCGAAAGGCCATGCAGGGCGGTATGTGCGACGTGATGGCCTACAAAAACGACCACGGCGACCAGAGCTATGTTTCGTGGGCCAATCAGAACGGCTCGACCTATATCTTCTGCATCATGCAAAGCCCTGACACCTGCGACGCCTACGGCTATGCCAACCGCCGCCCGGCCCTCTACGAGACGACCCGGCTCATCGACTGGGTGTTCCAGAGCTTTTCCATCCAGCCCGCGCTGGACACCGACCTCGCACTGGCCGAGATCCCCGTCAAATATTCCTCCGACACCGACACCCTCAAGCTCTACCCCGACAACAGTATGATGACCCTCCTGCCCTCCTCGGGCGACGGCACCGTGACCCAGAAGTATTTCCATCTGCCCGACTACGTCTGCGCCCCCATCCAGCAGGGCGACATCATCGGAACGGTGGAGCTGAAGCTGGCCGGCGAGACCATCGGCATGGTCAACCTCATCGCCGGGCAGGACGTGAGCCAGAGCAGCCTGCTCTACTCCCTTTCGAAGCTGCGGGAGTTCTTCGGCAGTCTCTACCTCAAGGTCGTGCTCTGCGTCAGCGCCCTCTGCGCCATCGTCTATGTCGCGTGGCTCTTCCTCAACGCCCAGCATGACCGCCACCCCTCCAAGAAGATCCACCGCTACGGCCGTCCCCGCGACTGAACCATGCCGTCCAGCATCCGGATTTTCCCGAAAAAGCTGTAAAAAGCAGTTGACAAACACGCTCCCGAGTGGTAATATATACAGGCAGTCCTCGACTGCAAAAAACTGTATAAGGGCGTGTTCCCGAGTGGCCAATGGGGACAGACTGTAAATCTGCTGCTTTCAGCTTCGGTGGTTCGAATCCACCCGCGCCCACCAAAAAATCCAGCGTAGTAATTACGCTGGATTTTTGTTTTACATGGAATCTTGAGTTTCACTATCTAGGGTGGATTCGAACAGCAGCGGAGCCGACCGCCGCCTGTGGCGGAAACAGGGAGGCGAGGCTGGGGCTGCGGCCAGCAGGATGCGAGCGGCAGAGAAGCAGACGCTGGGAGCCGCAACCCGGGTTCCTTATCATAAGCGCGGCTTGCGTAATCCACCCGCGCCCGCCTTGGAAATCGCACAGCTCTGCACAGACCTCCAGCACATAACAGAAGAAATGCGTTCTATTCTTGCATCAGCAGAATGACCCCATACGAAAAAGCGCCCCCGCCTCGGAGAACATCCGAAGCGGGGGCGTTATCATGCCTATGCAGTTATGGGCCGCATTTGCGGTCAGGCCCAGTTCTTCCGCCCGTAGCGGGTGGTCATCTGGCAGATCTCCTTTTGGAGCTTCTTGGTCAGCTGGGTCTTTTTCAGCCGCCAGCGCCAGTTCTGGCCCACGGTGGAGGGCTGATTGATGCGGGCGGAGTTGTCCAGCCCCAGCCAGTCCTGCATGGGGATGATGCAGGTCGCCGCTGCGCTGCGCAGGATCAGTGCGATCATGCTTTTATAGAGCTGCTCCTCTGGGATGGCGTAGTCGTACAGATAGTCCCGCACCATGGCACGCTCGGCGGCAGTGATGGTCTTGTACCACGATACCAGCGTTTCGTTGTCGTGGGTTCCGGTATAGGCCACACTGTTCACAGGGTAGTTGTGGGGCAGATAGTCGCTGGCACTGCCGGTATCCCAGGAGTCAAAAGCAAATTCCAGCACCTTCATGCCGGGGAAGCCGCTGTCCCGCACCAGCTGACGCACGGTGTCGCTCATGTAGCCAAGGTCTTCCGCGATGATGTTCCGCTTGCCCAGTGCCTGCTCCACAGCGCGGAACAGCTCGATGCCGGGGCCTTTCTCCCAGTGGCCCGGCGCGGCGGTCTCGCTGCCGTAGGGGATGGAGAAATACTCGTCGAAGCCGCGGAAGTGGTCGATGCGCACCACGTCGTACAGCTCAAAGCAGTACCACAGGCGGGTGATCCACCACTGGTAGCCGGTCTCGCGGTGCGCTTCCCAGCGGTAGAGCGGGTTGCCCCAGAGCTGACCGGTGGGCGAAAAGCCATCCGGGGGGACACCCGCCACTGCTGTGGGCAGATTCTCCTTGTCCAGCTGGAAGAGGCCCGGGTTTGCCCATGCGTCCGCTGAATCCAGCGCCACATAGATGGGGATATCGCCAATGATCTGGATGCCCTTGCTGTTGGCATAGGCCTTCAGCCCGCGCCACTGCTCCTCAAATTTGAACTGGAGATACTTGTGATACTCTACCTCAAAGTACAGCTCCCGGCGGTAGTAGTCCATGGCGGGCTGCCAGCGCAGACGGATGTCCTCGGCCCACTCGATCCACGGTTTGCCCTCAAAGCGGCCCTTGACCGCCATGAACAGGGCAAAATCGTCCAGCCACCACTTGTTTTTCTCGCAGAACGCCGCAAATGCCTCGTTGTGGCCGATGTCGCTGCGGGAGTAGGCCAGCCGCAGCAGGCGGCCCCGCTCTGTGTAGAGACGGCTGTAGTCGATGTCATCTGCCTTGCGGCCAAAGTTTGCCTTTTTGCACTCGGCGGCGGTCAGCGCCCCTTCCTCCACCAGAGCATCCAGACTGATGAAATACGGATTGCCCGCAAAGGCGGAAAAGCTCTGATAGGGGCTGTCGCCGTAGCTGGTCACGCCCAGCGGCAGGATCTGCCAGTAGGTCTGCCCGGCTTCCTTGAGCCAGTCCACAAAGTCGTATGCTTCCTGCGAGAAGCAGCCGATGCCGTAAGGGGACGGCAGACTGCTGATGGGCAGCAAAATGCCTGCACTTCTCTGCATCTTCGTTTACCTTCCTTTATAACTCGATCAAAATACCCGCATGGTCGGACACCTGCGGCTCCCGCAGGCCGTTGAACACGACCCGGCTGCTTTTTACGGTGAGCGCCTTGGAGCACCAGATCTGGTCGATGCGCTTTTTGGCCGCTGCATCCGGGGCATCCCGCCAGCCATCAATGGCCTGCACGACGGTGTAGCCCTCGTCCCGCTGCTGTGCCAGACGATAGGTATCCTGCCAGCCGCTGCGGAGGATGAGGTCGTAGCCCTCCCCCCGCACATCGGCTTCGCTGTTGAAATCTCCCAGCAGAAAGGCGGTCTGCTTTGCACCCGCCGCCTGCGACAGCTTTTCCCACTGGGCCGCGAAGGGCTCTTCTTCGTCCTTCCACCAGCCCAGATGCACTGCATAATACCAGACATCTCCTGCACAGATGCCCAGTGCACGGCGGGTCTTCCAGTATTTATAATCACTGCTTTTGCTCAGCAGAAGGTTTTCGGAGGCGGTGATGGGGGCACGGCTGAACACCGCCATCCCCTCATCGTACCTGTCGTAGCCGATCTTTGCCGGGAGCCAGCTCCAATGGTAATGCACGCCCCGCTCTTCCAGCATCCGGGCCACTGCTGCGGCGTGGTTGTCCGCTTTCAGCAGCACCATATTGCCGGGGCAGGGGTAGTATCCCGCCGGGACATCCCCCAGCAGCGGAGCGGAGGCCGTCTGGTTCACCTCCTGCAGGGCGAACACATCCGGCTGCTCCTCTGCGATGAAATCTACAAAAGTGTCCCGTTTTGCCTCATAGTCCGGCTCGATGAGGCTGTGGGTATTCAAAGTCAACAGTTTCATGATCTTTACAAAATATCGTTGATGTCAGATTTCAGGACGTCTGCCTTGGGGCCGTACACGGCCTGAATGCCGTCGCCCTTGACCAGCAGGCTCAGAGCGCCCTCGGCCTTCCATGCGGCGAGGTCGGCGACCTTGGCGGGGTCCTTCACGGTAACGCGCAGACGAGTCATGCAGGCGTCCACCAGCACGATGTTCTCCCGGCCGCCCAGCAGGGCGATGATGCGCTCGGCCTGACCGTTATCCGACTTTTTCTCGGTCTTGGCGGCGGTATCGTCCGCGTTATCGTCGGTATAGTTGCCCAGACGGCCCGGCGTTGCCAGCTTGAGCTTGCCGATCATGAAGTAGGCCACGAAGTAGCCGATGACAAAGAATGCGGCGACGCAGAGCACAAAGTTGATGATGTCACCGCCCAGACCGGCCTGCAGGGACATGGGGATGCGGGTGATGAATTCCAGATTGCCGAAGGAGTGCAGGCGCAGATGGATGATGCCTGCCATGGCGAAGGCGCAGCCCTGCAGCAGTGCGTACACGATGTACAGCGGCATGGCGCAGAACATGAACATGAATTCCAGCGGCTCGGTGACGCCGGTGAGGAAGACAGCCAGTGCGGTGGAGATGAACATGGACTTATAGTTTGCGCGCTTGTCGGCATCCACCCGGCGGAACATGGCCAGTGCAATGCCCAGCAGCAGACCGGTAGCACCGATCATCTGGCCCACCTTGAAGCGGGCGGGGGTAACGGTAGCCAGCAGGTTATTGTAAGCGGCCATGTCACCAGCCTTCTTGAAGTTGATGAGGTCGTTGGCCCATGCCAGCCACAGCGGGTCCTGACCGAACACCTGACTGCCTGCGTTGACGCCGGTAGCGATGGTGTAGGTGCCGCCGAAGGAGGTGTAGTTCATGGGGATGGTCAGCATATGGTGCAGACCGAAGGGCAGCAGCAGACGTTCCAGCGTGCCATAGATGAACGGAGCCAGAATCGGAGAGGTCTCGGAAGAGTTGGCGATCCAGATGCCGAAGTTGTTGATGCCGGTCTGAACCACAGGCCAGAACAGCGACAGAACGATGGAGATGACCACCGAGTAGCCGATGACCACCATGGGCACGAAGCGCTTGCCGTTGAAGAAGGCCAGTGCATCCGGCAGCTTGCGGAAATTGTAGTATTTATTGTATGCCACGCCGCCCACGAAACCAGCGATGATGCCCACGAACACGCCCATGTTCAGCGCCGGAGCACCCAGCACAGAGGTAAAGTAACCGTTGACGGCGATCTCCTGCCCGAACAGGGTGTGGGTCACGGCGTTGGGGTCTTCCAGCATGGCGCTGGTGACGCCGAAAATGTTGCCGGTGATGACATTGATGAGGGCAAACGCCAGCACGGCCGCAAAGGCACCGCCGGCACGCTCCTTCGCCCAGCTGCCGCCGATGGCCACGGCGAACAGGATGTGCAGATTGTTGATGACCGCCCAGCCGATGTTCTCCATGGTGGTGCCGATGGTCATGACCGCTGCAATGTCGCCGCCGCCCATCTGCACCAGCTTGCCCAGACTGATCATCAGTCCGGCAGCGGGCATGACGGCGATGACCGTCATCAGCACCTTGCCCAGCTTCTGCAAAAAGTCGAAGTTGATGAAGCCCTTCTTTTTCGGCTTCTCTGCGCTGGCCTCCTTGGCCGCAGGTGCTGCTTCCGCTGCCTCAGCGGGCTGTGCTTCTTTTGCCGTCAGGGTCAGCACCGGCGTCTTGCCTGCCGCCGCAATGCCCTCGGCACAGTGCAGCTCCATATCGCCTGCGCCGCCGGTCAGAACGATGGAAGTGATGGTTTTCAGGCCCCGCTCCCGGATGAGCGCAAGGTCTGCCTTGGCCACAGGCTGACCGGCCTTGACCCGGTCGCCCTCTTTGACCAGGATCTCGAAGCCCTCGCCGTTCAGGCTGACGGTCTCCAGACCCACATGGACCAGAATCTCCAGCCCATTGTCTGCCGCAAAGCCAATGGCGTGTTTCGTTTCGGCGATGGTCTCCACCGTGCCATCCACCGGGCTGCAGAACAGCCCATCGGACGGCTCGATGGCGATGCCTTCGCCCAGAACGCCGCTGGCAAAGGTCTCATCCGGGACTTCGCTCAGCGGGACGAGTGTTCCGCTGAAGGGTGCTGTCACGACAATAGAACGTGTCGTTGTGGTCATGATGTTCCTCCTTATTCTTCCTCTTGCATTATTTTGCGCAATCGTTGCATTCGTATTGCGTAGTTTTATGCAACTAGAATAATCCAATTCCGCAATTTTTACAAGAGTTTTCTGGAGCTAAAATAAACTTTCTACGTTTCGCACAATCGCTTGCGAGATTCTTTGTGAAAATTGTCGAGGGTACGCAGAGGGCAGGATTGCACCGTTTGCGCAATTCCTTGCGCAAACATTGACATCGCGTGGGAACCGCTTTACAATAGAGCTATTACATCAGGGAGGAACAGACTATGGCAGTTACCATCAAAGATGTCGCGGCAGCGGCGGGGGTCTCCCCCTCCACTGTGTCCCGCACCTGCAAGGACAGCCCCTCCATCAGCCGGGACACCAAGGAGCGGGTGCGCCGCGTCATGGCACAGCTGGGCTATGAGCCGAACTTTGAGGCCGAGCCGGTGGAGGCGTTTTCCAAGACCATCGGCATCATTCTGCCCTCCTCCCAGCGGGATGTCTACGAAAACGCATTCCATCTGGAGATCATCCGCGGCATCGGGCAGTTCTGCAACCAGCGGCGGTATGTGAACACGGTCATCACCGGGCAGGACGATGCAGAGATCTTGGACGCCATCCAGAGCATGGTTGCCAACGCACAGGCGGACGGCTTCATCCTGCTCTATTCCAAAAAGGACTGCCCGGTGGCGGCCTATCTGCGCGGCGAAGGGCTGCTCCATGTCATTGTGGGCAAGGCGGCACAGTCGGCCAACCAGACCATCTACATCGACAATGACAACGCCCTTGCGGGAGAGGAAGCCGCCGATTACCTCTACGAGCTGGGCCACCGCCGCATCGCCTACTTCGGGGTCAGCAATGCGATGCTGTTTTCGGCCGAGCGCAGGCGGGGCTACCAGATGTCCCTGCTCAAGCACGGCATCACCCCCCGCGAAGAGGACTGCGTGGAGGTCAACACCCTGAACGATGCTTACGAGGAGCCGCTGAAGGCCCTCCTCACCGCCCCGGACCGTCCCACCGCCATGCTGGTCAGCGACGACATCCTTGCCGTGGTGCTGGAGCAGTTCTGCGGCAAGCTGGGGCTGCACATCCCCAAAGACCTCTCCATCGTGTCCTTCAACAACTCACTGTTCTCCCGCATCACCAGCCCCCAGCTGACCACCGTGGACGTCAACCCCTACCAGCTGGGCATGGAAGCCGCCAGCCAGACCATCAACCACATCGAAAACCCGAACCTTCTGGCCACGAAGATCATCGTTCCGCACCAGCTCATCCCACGGGAGAGCTGCTGCCCGCCGCCGGAGGTCTGAGTTCAAAACAAAAAATCATCCGCGATCATTTCTCATGAACGGTCTGAACCTCGTGAGATCTTATCGCGGATGATTTTTCTTTTCAGCTGGCCTGCCCTCTCCTATTTTTTCCGGTATTCCCGCGGCGTCATGCCGAAGTGTGCCTTGAAGGCCCGGTTGAAATAGGAGAGAGTTTCAAACCCGCACCGGGAGGCGATGGTCAGGATGGTCTCATCCGTGGTTTGGAGCGCTTCGGCGGCGGCATTCAGGCGGTATTCGTTCAGAAAGGCGATGAAGCTCTGCCCCGTCATCTGCCGGAACCACCGCATGAAGTGGCTGGCGCTGAAGGAGCAGACCCCGGCAGCATCGGCGACCCGAAGCGCCTCGGCATAATGGGCCGAGAGCCATTGCAGGACGGCTTTCAGCCGCTGGGTGTCGGCGGTCTCTGCGGGGAGCTGCTGTTTTCCCTGTGCAATGAGCAGGGCCAGAAAGCGCAGCAGCGCCCCCTTGACCAGCAGCTCATAGCCGGGGAGCTTCGAGCGATTGGCCTCCTCCACCTCCCGCAGACAGGCGGCAGCCTGAAGATAGCACAGGTCGTTGGGGGTCAGACGGGCAGGCAGCGACAGCCGCCCGCTCTGGAGCGGAAGCAGATATTTCTCGGCGCAAAGGTCCTCCGCACCACCCAGAAGCTCCAGCTCAAAAATAAGATTCTCGTATTCCATAGACTGTCCCTCCGTCTGCCGCAGGGCGTGGAGGGTGCCGGGCGTAAAAACGAAGATGTCCCCCATGCGGGCCGGGTAAGGCACAGCGCCCACCTGCACCAGCCCCGTGCCGCGCTTGACAAAGACCAGCTCCATGCTCTCCTGCCAGTGGAGCGCCACCTGCGGGAAATCCCCCGGGATGGTGCAGGGATACAGATTAAACGGGAACCGCACGGCACCGTGCTGCTTGGTTTCCTGCAAAGAAGCCTGATTTTGCATCGTCTCACCTCCTGATGATAGGATTGTACCATAGTCTGCACTTTTAAGGCAAGATTTTGATTGTTTTATGTGGTATATCTTGAATTGCAGATGTCAAACCTGTTTTCCGTAGCAAAGGAGGATCCATTTATGAACTTCACCGAGACCTTACAGAATCTCACGGGCAAGCCGCTGGCCGACTGCACGGATCAGGAGCTGTACCTCGCTCTGCTGGAACTTGTCCGGCAGAAGAGCGCAGACCGTGTGCAGCCCGTCACCGGCCGCAAGCTGTACTATATCAGTGCCGAATTTCTCATCGGCAAGCTGCTGTCCAACAACCTCATCAATCTGGGGCTGTACGAGGAAGCCCGCGATGCACTGGCTGCTGCCGGAAAGCGCCTGTCGGACATCGAAGAGGTGGAGCCGGAACCTTCTCTGGGCAACGGCGGTCTGGGCCGTCTGGCGGCCTGTTTTCTGGACTCGCTCGCAACGCTGGGCCTGCCCGGCGACGGCGTGGGCCTGCGGTATCACTTCGGTCTGTTCCACCAGTCCTTTGAGGACGGCGTCCAGAACGAAAAGCCCGACCCGTGGCTGACCGCCCACAGCTGGGCCGAAAAGACCGACGTCACCTATCCGGTGGAGCTGGCGGGCAAAGAGTACACCGCCCGGCTGTACAAGCTGGCCGTCACCGGCTACGAGGGCCGCACCAACACCCTGAACCTGTTCGATCTGGACACCATCGACGAGAGCATCGTCCACGACGGCATCGCGTTCGACAAGACCGCCATCGACAAGAACCTGACCCTCTTCCTCTACCCGGACGACTCCGACGAGGCAGGCCGCCGTCTGCGGGTGTACCAGCAGTACCTGATGGTCTCCGCCGGTGCCCAGCTCATTCTGGCCGAGTGCGCCGCCCGGGGCTGCAGCTATCACGATCTGGCCGACTACGCCGCCATCCAGATCAACGACACCCATCCCAGCATGGTCATCCCGGAGCTGATCCGGCTGCTGGGCGAGAAGGGCATCGAGTTTGAGGAGGCCGTGGCGATCGTCACCAAGACCTGCGCCTACACCAACCACACCATTCTGGCTGAAGCACTGGAAAAGTGGCCGCGCGCCTATCTGGATGCCGTGGTGCCGCAGCTGATGCCCATCATTGAAAAGCTGGATGCGCTGGCACGTACCCGCACCGAGGACGAGAGCCTTGCCATCATCGACAAGGACGACCGGGTGCATATGGCCCACATGGACATCCACTTCACCCACTCCACCAACGGCGTGGCGGCGCTCCACACCGAGATCCTGAAAAATTCGGAGCTGCACGGCTTCTACGAGCTGTACCCGGAAAAGTTCAACAACAAGACCAACGGCATCACCTTCCGCCGCTGGCTGCTGGAATGCGACCCCCGCCTGACCGCTGTGCTGGAACAGCGCATCGGCTCCGGTTTCCGCAGGGACGCAACTGAGCTGGAAAAGCTGCTGGCCTTTGCCAACGACGAGACCGTGCTCGGCGAGCTGACCGCCGTGAAGAAGGCCAACAAGGAAGCGCTGGCGGACTGGCTGCTGCGCACTCAGAAGGTGCAGGTGAACTCCTCTGCCCTGTTCGATATTCAGTCCAAGCGCCTGCATGAGTATAAGCGTCAGCAGCTGAATCTGCTGTACCTCATCCATCAGTACCACGAGATCAAGGCCGGGCACCTGCCTGCTGTCCCGCTGGTGAGCATCTTCGGAGCCAAAGCCGCTCCGGCCTACACCATTGCCAAAGACATCATCCACGCCCTGCTGACCCTCTCCAAGGTCATCGCCGCCGACCCGGAGGTGTCCAAGTGGCTGCAGGTGGTCTTTGTGGAGAATTACAACGTCACCGCCGCTGAAAAGCTCATCCCGGCCTGTGACCTGTCCGAGCAGATCAGCCTTGCCTCCAAGGAGGCCTCCGGCACCGGCAACATGAAGTTCATGCTGAACGGTGCGCTGACGCTGGGCACCATGGACGGTGCCAACGTGGAGATCAGCCAGCAGGTGGGCGATGAAAACATCTATATCTTCGGCCAGACCTCCGATCAGGTCATCCACCGCTATGCCGTGGGCGATTACGACCCGGCCCAATGGGTGGAGGGCGACGCCAACATCCGCCGGGCCATCGACTTCCTGACCGGCCCCGAGATGCTGGCTGCCGGTCACACCGAAAACCTGACCCGCCTCCACGACGAGCTGGTCCACAAGGACTGGTTCCAGACCCTGCCGGACTTCAACGCCTACGTCGTGCGGAAGGGGCAGGCCCTCAGCGATTACGCCTGCGACCCTATGGGCTGGCGGCGCAAGTGTCTGGTGAACATTGCCAAAGCGGGGATGTTCTCCTCCGACCGCACCATCGCCGAGTATGACCGCGACATCTGGCATCTGGGCAAGTGAGCTGAATCGCCCCAACAAAAAGCTCCGTCATCAAAATAGAGCGCATAGAACCGATACAAAAAGCACAGCCCCGTTCTGGTGAAGGAATCCAGAACGGGGCTGTATTGATGAAGGAGAAATGAAGGGAATATCAGGTTACAGATTCAGCTCAAACTGTTCCACTGTAACAGTTGCTTTGCCATCGGCAGCAAAGGTGATGCCGTCGGCAGACTGGGGAGTGTAGATCCATGCGGTCATGGTCTGCTCACCGTCGTTGACAAAAACTTCGATGCTGTTTTTGTCCAGCAGGATACGGAGTTTGAGCGCACCGTTCTGGCTGCGAACCTTGCAGCTGCGGCGGTGCACGATGTCGGCACGGGAACCGGCATAGCTGCGGTCCAGCGTCAGCTGCGAGGTGTAGGGGTCGTAGGTCAGGCTGGTGTGATGGTCTGCATCGGTAGCCAGCTTCAGGGTGAAGGAGCGGTATTCGCCGGGCTGCACCGTGACGGTCAGGTCGGCCACACGGCCCTTGATGCCTTCCAGAGAAGTTTCGCCCTGCACCGTCACATTTTCGTGGAAGATGCGCTTGCCGTGGACGGCATCCAGCTCCCGCACCGGGGTCTGAATAATGCGCCCATCCTTGATGTGCAGCTCCCGCGGGCAGATGGTCTGCCCGAACCACTTGCAGCCCCGGGGCTTATCCTCGGTGTCCGACCATGTCTGCAGCCATGCGGTCATGATGCGGCGGCCATCCGGGGCAAGGGTGGTCTGGGTGGCGTAGAAGTCGATGCCGCCGTCCATCAGCTGCACGTTTTCCTTGGTGAAGGTGTGGGTCACTTCGTCGTAGCTGCCGATGAAGGCAATCACGTTGTGGCCGTTGTGGAACTCGCCCTTGGGCAGCATCTCCATGGGGCCGAGCATCAAGATCTGCTTGCCGTCCAGCGGGAAGAAGTCCGGGCACTCCCACATTTTGCCGTACTGATTGTTGCAGCGTTCCAGCACCGTGACAAAGTGCCAGTCGAAGCCGTCCTTGCTCTGGAACAGTG
>OHJT01001095.1_pt1 | contig 16184 bp, 16 predicted proteins | sample 1568651 | NCBI WGS metagenome assembly OHJT01 (sample SAMEA3879608, study PRJEB24766) | human gut metagenome | biome: human-associated habitat; feature: feces | place: USA | collected 1985/1987 | reverse complement strand
CGACTGGTGGAAACGTAAAATTAAAGAATCTGCCAGTTATGGGCATCGTTATTTTGCAATTATGGCATTAGCAGTTTACGGTGTAAAATGCGATATCTCAAAGGCAGAGGTTGAAAAGGATGCAATGGAATTTATATCATTTCTGGATGGATTGAAGCCAGAGGCTCCATTCACCGAGGAGGATTGTAAGAGTGCTTTAGAATGTTTTGATGAAAAATATGTTACGTTTCCCAGAGTAGACCTTGAAAAGATCACAGGAATTGAGATACCGCCAAGTCACAGGGATAAAGATAAACGATTGAAGCAAAAGGAACATTTAGAACTAGCTAGATTTTCAAGGGATATTCGGCAAAGGATGAATGGGACAAAATGGACTGACAATAGTGGTAGACCAGATAAAGCTGAGATAGTGAAACAATGGAGATTAGAGCATTCAGAAGGAAGAAAAGCTGACTGCATCAAGGATACAGGACTATCTAAACCAACGGTTTATAAATGGTGGAGAAAGGAATGAAAGAGAATGGAGAAAAGATGTAGTTTTGAACTATTTAAGAGCAATGTATGTCATTGGCTGAAGGAAGAAGGTGATATTGACTTTCTGATACAAGTATTGGAATCGGATCTCATTCGGAAATATTATAATGATTCAGCGCAGAAAACCCCGGCCGTTCGCAAGAACGTCCGAGGGATGAATGCGCCGATTACAAACAACGCAACCATCATTCCAACAGGGTTTTCTTCTGGAATTGTTGGTTTTTCTTGGCCTGATGTTCTTCAGAACGCTGTGATTCGATGTATTGCTTTACTGTTTCAAGAGAAACACTTCCGGTAGTTGCGATAAAGTAGCTGCGGCTCCAGAATGAGGTATCGTCCCCATAGATATACTGTTTAATCTGTTCCGGAAAACGCTTGCGCATCTCTCTGGATAACTGAGTCTTGATGCTTCTTACAAAGACGGATATGTTGGTATTCGGTGGCAGTGATACCAGCAGGTGGATATGATCTCTGTCTGTTTCTGCGGATAAAATTTTTCCACGGAACTGCTCTGCCATATGATTCGAAAATTCTTTCATGGCAGCACTCATTTCGTCGTTAATCACAGGCTTTCGGTAATGTGTGACAAAAATCATATGATAGGTAAGACAGTAAACACAATGCTGTCCCCTGTTGTACCCGTCTTTCTTTACTTTGTCCTTTTGGTCTTTGTTGACACCATTCTTATTTGCTCTCATAATAGTACCTCTCTCGTTTCAAAATAAAACAATTCAAAAAATCACATATTGCTTGATTTTACCTATATTTTATCGTATAATATAAGTGTAGTCAACTATATTCTCACGTTTTTGAAAAGGAGGGTCTTTTATGCATACCATATCAATCTTTGTGGATCAGAACAGGATGCCAAAGCTGGCATCTTATTTCGAGTGCCAGACTCACCTTGCAAAAAACCTGCGAAATTCAGCAAACTTTATCGTTCGTAACCTGCGTACCGGATTGAAAAAAGATCCGGTTGACCGCACTTCCAATGAAAATGAGGTCATAGAGACTGTACGTATCGGCATTGAGATGGCAAATGAAAAGCTTCAGAAAGATGTTGACCGACTCACGAAGCAGCTGCAGAGTCTGCCTGCAAGCGACCCGGCCCGCACAAAGATCCAGAAGCGAATAGAAAACAAACAGAAAAACCATCCGATCATGCCAACGTCCGATCACTGGATGCTCACATATGAGACATTGGATACGGTGATGAAGAATACAAAGAATCCTGACTACTATGCGATGCCGTCACAGGCAAACCAGCAGGTGCTTCGAAAAGTCCTCAAAGACTGGAAATCACACTTTGAACTGTTGGCATCGTATCGTCAAAATCCCGGAAAATTTAAGGCACAGCCAAAGCAGCCGGGATATATCAGGACACCTTACACGACCGTTACCTTTACCAATCAGGTTGCAAAGCGGTCTGATATCAAAGGAAAAATGCACATCACATTTCCACGCTGCCTGGTGCCGCTTTGTGTTGGAAAGCCGGAAGGTTCTTATGTCAGAACGGAAGTCAAGCCCTGCTATGGCGGATATATGGTATATGTGACATTTCAGGATGCCGTCAAAATGCCGGAAGCACCGACAAATCCCACAAGGATTCTCGGACTTGATCCGGGGCTCGACAACTTTCTGACCGCTCTGACGAATTTTCCAGCAGCTCCGTTTATCATTGACGGACACTGGTTAAAATCCATCAATCAGAACTTTAACCGCAAACGCGCCGTTTTGATGTCTGAGCTGACCAGAGGATTGGATTCAACAAAATCCGTGAAAAACTCTGCCCGACTGAACCGTATCTCAAAGAAAAGAGCCTGCCGGATCGACGACTTTTTCTATAAGGCAGCTCACTATATCGTGGATTTCTGCCTGAAAAACAAAGTAGAGGTCATCGTCTGCGGACACAACAAAGACCAGAAGCAGAAAATCAACCTTGGTGCCAACAACAATCAGCACTTTGTCAGTATTCCATACACAAGATTTTTCTGGATACTGACCTGTGTTGCAGCAAAGGCGGGCATTCCGGTCATTGAAACAGAGGAATCGTATACGTCCAAGGCAAGTCTGATCGACAAAGATCCGATTCCTGTCTACAAAGAAGGGGATCGTCTGGAATATCATTTTTCAGGGAAACGAATCTCCCGTGGACAGTACGAATCAAAGGAAGGTACGATTCTGAATGCGGATGTCAACGGCGCAGGAAATATCATTCGCAAGGTGTATCCAAATGCATTTGATGGAGTTACCGACTTCTCCTACACGAACAAAACGGTTATTCGAGTTACCAGAGAAGCGCTCTGCCATGCGAAGCACAAGAAAAAACACGCCAGACCACAAAGAAAACGTGGTATGAACCGATGGCTGCATCATCGCAGGCAGGAACAGAAGCTTGTATATTTCGCACTGTTCAAAGTAAGCAGTGCGAAAGACAAGACCAAATATATCGAAGAATTAAAACAAACAGCCGCCCAAAAGACGGCTTAAAGGTAAACCCGTAACAGAGTGTAGAGGGCTTGTGATGGTCCTTTGAGGCGTTCTACCATGTCTCAAGAAGCCCCGCCCGTTCGCAAGAACGCGCGTGGGAGTATCACCTATGCAAAGAAGATGCTTTGCCAGAGCCACACATTTTAGTAATAGGGCGCTGGAAAGTTGAAGAATTTTTGGAGGATAAAAGAAAGCAAGATTTTCGCAATTACTTGAATGGAGTGTCAGGCAACAGAGCTTGATGCTCTTTTTTTTGTCGGCTTTTGCCGACATAGTTCTTATTGGGTATTTGTAGTGTTCATAGCTTTTGAGTAGTAATTTCCGCGTGCTTCTTGCTGCTTCAAAAAGTTAGCAAATTTCTGTAGATCATCGTCTTGAAACGGTCGCCCAAGAATAGATTCAGCAGTTCCACCAATCTCAATTAAGCGTTTGGTTCTTAGTTTCCGTTCTTTTGCTTTTTCTTGAGTAATGATTTTCTTTTCCTGAGCTTTAAGTTGAGCCTGTTTTTCTTTGATTTTTGCAAGTCTTTCTTCTGCTGTTGCCATATTAAAAAATCTCCTTTCAAATTTTTTATAGATTCAGTATACCACATATTGACGTTAAAGAAAAGGCATGATAAAATCCATTGAAGAAATCCCTTAACTTGTTAAGGGCGCACTTACACGCAACCAAAGGTTGCATGTAAGGCGCTCTCCGAGGGGCAAAGGCAAATCCTTTGCAAACCTATTTTTTCAGAAAGCGAGGTAACGCGAATGGCAATCTATAGTTGCAACATTTCTAATGTATCAAGAGCAAAAGGTTCATCTTCATGTGCTACGCTTTCTTATATTTCTGGTGAAAAAGTTCGGGATGAACGGTTGGGAAAATCATTCCGTTATGGACGAGAAGAGCGAGTAATTCTAACGGAAACCTTGTTACCAGAAGGAGCACCGGTGGAATTTCAAAATCCTGCTGTTTTGTTTAATGCAATCGAGAATTATGAAACCGCTGAAAATGCAAGGACTGCAAAAAAAATCATGGTGGCATTGCCAAAAGAATTTGATCTTACAATGCAGAAAAAAGTAGTCGATGAATTTATTGAAAAGCAGATCACGTCACGGGGATATGCGTGCAGCTATGCTATTCATCACGACAAAGAGAATATGAATCCACATGCACATATTTTGATTGCGAATCGGCAAATCGACAAGAAAACAGGGGAATGGACTGCAAAGAGAAAAATGGAATATGCGTTGGATGAACAAGGCGCACGCATCCCGATCATTGACCCAAGTACAGGAAAACAGAAGGTAGACAAAAGGAACCGGAAGCAATGGAAGAGAATCAATGCTGAACAAAATGTGCTGGACAAAAAAGAAGTTCTCCAGAACATGAGAGCATCCTGGGCGGAAGTCTGCAATCAGTATCTTGACCAGGAGCATCAAATTGACCATAGAAGCCATGAGACACGTGGGATAGATCAAGAGCCAACAATACATGAAGGGTATGAAGCGAGGGCGATAGAAGCGTCTGGAAAGGCTTCAGATCGCTGTCAGATCAATCGGGATATCAAGAAACATAATGAGTTATTGACACAGGTGCAGGAACAGCTGAAGGTGCTTGAAGAAGAAATTCAGAAGCTGAAAGAACAAGAGAAGGGAGAAGAACGCAATGAACGAATCAGAGAGTTACTCAGAAGAAGAGAAGCTGCTAAATCTGTTGGAGGAATTACAGACGGAGAACGAACAGCTGCGCAATCAGATACAGATGACTTCCTCCGAAAACTTGAAGCTCAAGAACGAGCTTCAAAAGAAAAGCAATCAGATCATAGATCTGAACAAACAGCAACAGGAATTAAGCAGTATAGCTACAGATCGAGAAAACAAACTTTTGGAACAGAACAAGAAGTTAGAGGACGAGACGAACAAGTTGAGGAATACGACGAAGAGTTTGAACAATGATCTGGGGGAAGAGATCGAGCAAAGAATTAAAAGACAACAAGAGGAAACTCTGAACCTACATAAGAAGGCGCTGAATGACCGATTTCAGAAGAAAAAAGCTGAATTGGAAAAGAACTACACAGAGAAAGCCAAGCTGCTAGAAAAGCAATACAGCGGCTCAAAACGGCTAATGCAGGCATTAAGAGTTGTTGCAATAATTTCGGTATTGGCAATCATTGTTGCAATCGGTGCTATCAGTCAAAACCGAGCAATTAAGAAAGCGGAAATGCTGCAAGATCAGATTCAAGAAGTGAATACCGCAGACTGGTATTTATGCGAAAAAGATATGATGGTATATACACGATTAGAGGAAATTTATGTACCTATGGATCGAATGACGTTGCGGAGCGGAAGAGCTGTGCAGGTAATTCAGATCGGAGAAGAATGGGTAGAAATCAGGTCTCAGGGAAAAGTAGGATATATTCGTAATTCAGAGTTTAAACAGCATTTTTCAAAAATTAGCATTGAGATAGGATGATTTCAGTATTATACTCTTGACATTTGCAAATTTAAAGAAAAAATAAAAAAAGTAAGAAAAAAGATTGACATAATTATGTTTGACGTATATAATTTTATGTAAATACATGATGTAGGAGCTATGATAAAAATATTTCAGGAAAGGAAAGGTGGTACCATTGGAAATAAAAAATGAAGGAAGAGGAAAATAAATCACCCAGTGGAAGAAGGTGAATTTGTGAAGTGGAAGCAGATTGTTGTAGGTCTTATATCAATAATGATGATTTTTACTAGTGTGCGTGGTGAGGTTAATGAAAATCAAAGAAGTAATTATCAAATGCTTGAACAAATTGAGAAAAGTTATGTAGTTGATAGTGGTTTTAGAGAATCAAATTATTTCTTTTTAGATATGGTAGACTCATATGCAACGTATTATTTACAATGTATTAAACAACTTATTGGAGAGGAAGATTCTGTAGAAAGAACAGATGTATCATACGAAATAAATTGCCTGTCTAATAAAGCTGTGGATCAGTGGAATTTGTTAGATGTTTATTCATTGATAATGTTAGTGGATGACGTAAAGCAAATACCAGAAACATTAGAATCATCAATAATAATGTATTTAGATAGTCTTTTTGATGAAAACAATGGTTGCTATCAATATTCAAGAGAGTTTTCGGTTCAAGATTCAATTGCACCAACGTATTATGTAGTTGTTGCATTGAAAAAATTGAATCAACCTGTTCGACCTATTAAGGAATGGATTATTGAAATTTCTACGAAAGCGTTAGAGAAAGATGCAAATATGCAAACTTATTATGGTGGTTATGCGATGTTGTATGAGTTAATGAGTGAGTATGAAATTCCAATTAGTGCAACAGACTTTGAACAGGTATTAGAATATTACCATGGTATATTAAAAGATAATACTGAATACGAATTGTCTGATATTCCGACAATAGCACTAGATTTTGTGAAACTATGTAAAAACTTTGAGAAAGATTTGACAGAATATAATGATGAAATATCTGATTTATTTTTGGATTCAAGCTTGCTTCAGAAATATTTGTTTTGGGAATATGACTACGTGAATTTATATGCAATCATAAATACATTAAAGCAATGTCAATTGCTTAATGAAAATCTGAAGTGGTTATCTGAAGAAGTTGCGTTATTTGATCAATTTCAGTTAGATAATGGAGAGTATATATCTCCGGGAATCTATGGAAGTAACCTTAATGCAACTTATTACGCAGATCAATTTATGAAACTGATGAATATTTCTAGGACATATGATGTAAAAAATTATTGTACAACAATAATTAATGGAAATCTTAATTTGGAACAATTTGGAATCTGGAGGTTGTCACAACTTTTAGAGTTATTGCAAAAATATCACATAGACTGGGTGAACAGTGATTTTGGAAAAAATGTAGAGAAATACATAACAGAGCAAGTACAACTTATATCTTCTTCAGAGAAATGGGAATTGCGAGAATTGAAAATAATTAATCAATTATTCATATTATCCCAGATTTTAAACGAGACATATAGTATAGAATTAGATGTACCTAAAATAAAAGAGCAAGTAATTAAGCTTTTCAATACAGAAATATCTTATGAAGATGATATTAGTATATCGACAGAGTTATTAAAATTTCTTGTAACTGTTCAAGATACGGATTCTGAACTAATTGCCCAATTGTGTAGTCATGTTAATGAATTATTAGAAGTAATAGGTGATAAAAATGTCTTATTTAAAGTGACAATTACGTTTGATGCAGTAAAACAATTACAAGCGGTGAACTATTCTATTTCTGATAATGCAGAAATGGCAATTTTGGATATGCTTCAAGGTGCATATTGGAAGAATGGTTTCTTTAAGACAGGAGATATTTTAGGAGAAAAGGTGTTATATCAGGCAACATATGAAGGTACATTTTTATCAAATTTATTTCAAGGAAAGGGAGGAGCAATATGAAGAAAATCTTGTTGAGTATTTTTTTGAGCACAATATTTATGGCAAACGTGGTTGCTATGGCAGGAACTTGTGATGATTACAATATAGAAACGAGAAATGATAATGGTGTAGAAGTCTACAGTGTATTGGAAAATGATGAGTGTAACAGAGATGAAGCTATGGCAGAAATTTTACGGTTAACAGGAGATCCATCGTATACTCAACAGCCAAGTTTATTTAGAGCTAGTGATCCATTATACAAAAACAATCAGGGCTATCATGGAACAACAACAGCATATGGATGGAAGCGTTTATATAATTATGATGATTATTTTAACTATGTGTTTGAAGGTGGACAATCTGCGATGTGGACTGGCTCTGGCACATGTGATAAGATAATTTTATTTGAAAATATTACAATAACATCTCAGACAAATGCAATTGCATGGCCATTTTCCATTACTTCATCGGTATCTGCATCCTCAGCAAGTTGGAATTCAGAAGCTTTTACTGGTACAAATGTTGCTGGTGCTTCGTATTCAAGTTTTAAAATATCGTCATCAGGTACATTAAGAGTATCATTTGTGGATGGAGCAGATATTTATAAGGGTAATATTGTGTATAGACCAATGGCTACAATTTATTATGGTATATAGGAAAAATAACATAATAAAGGTCAACTTTACAATGATAATCTTAACTTGTAAATGAACATTAAATGAGTAGATACAAACAGGGCGTGTTAAAAATAACTTTTTACACGTCCTGTTTGTTAGCTGCAAATGCGTAAGGAACAATTAAATACTTATCATCGTTTTTCGAGGGATTGATAAAAAAATGGTAAACGCTCAATAGTGGGTATACCCACTTCAAATAGCCGCTCCTGAGAGCGGCTTACAGTTCATTTTATTTTCGACATTCGGCAGGCAACTTATCCGACCAAGGAAGAAGATCTTCACAAAAGTGATTGTCACGATCATCCATATGTTTCGGTATCTCTGTCAGAAGATATTCAAAATAGTTATAAGGTTTCAGATGATTCGCTTTTGCAGTTTCTGCTATGCTATAGATCATTGCACTAGACTCTGCTCCGGCTATCGTATCAATCATAACCCAGTTCTTCTTTCCTATGCAGAATGGTCGGATCGATTGTTCTGCTGCATTATTATCCATTGGCACTTCTCCATCTTCCAGAAACGTCCTTAAATAAGTTTCCTGATTGATCGAGTAGGTAAGTCCATTTGCAGTTTTGCTTTTCGCTGCGACCACAAGTACATTCTTCTTTACCCATGTAAAATAAGCATTTACCAATGGCTTTACTGTTAGTTGCCGATTTTTTAAACGATCTTGCGCGCTCATCCCTTCAAGCTTGTTTTCCTCGCGATAAATCGCTTGGATTTGCTTGAGTGCAAAATACGCAATCGTATCTTTCTGTTGTTCTTTTGGTAATGCTTTCAGCGCTTCATCAAAGCGCCGTCTTGCATGTGCCCAGCAGCCGGCAATCCGTAAGTCTTCCCTTTCTTTTTCCAATGTATGGTAAACCTGGTATCCGTCTGTCACACAGATTCCCTGAAAGTCCTTTAGGAATACTCTTGGATGATCTGCATTTCGAGAGGGTTGATATTCATACAGTACGATTGGTTTGTCCTGATACATCTTACCGGTACGATATACCCACATGTAATGCCTGCTTCCCGATGTTCGATTTTCTTTTGAGACGAGCACCGGAGTCTCATCTGCCTGAAGCACATGATAGTCATACATCTTCTCATGTAAGTAATCATAAAAAACAGACAGATATCGTTCCGCACACAAAATCGTCCAATGCGCCATTTCACCACGGTCAATGGAGACTCCCATTCTTTGGAATTCCTGTTCCTGACGGTATAGCGGAACTGCATTTACATACTTTGCATTCCAGATGCCTGACAATAACGTAGGCGACACTAAACTGTTTCTTAAGAGATACGCCGGATGCTCTGCCTTCTTGAAATGATTGTCTTTCTTGGATTTGTAGACACCTACATGGTGTTCTTCAATTTCAATCTTCATCGGGGTGAAGCGGTATCGACGATAGATTTCATCTTCCAGTTGATACCAACCATCCTCTCCAAACTCCGTAATCAGTTCACTTTCCGTCATCTTATGATCGACATGAATAACCGGAAGGTCTTTGATGTCAGCTGTTCGTTTGCCCTTTGTCTTTGCATTCTTTGGCTTAGTAGACTTTTCTTCATCTTCCGGCACGAGGGCATTTACTGCTTCTGCCTCATTAAAGAAAACGATGTCGCCATCGACTTCCATGAAGCAGACCTGATTCTCAATCCCTAGTTTTTCTGATTTCTTACCAAAACGATTGTTTTTCAGTACAGCGGCTTGCTCTAACAGAAGCTGTAGCTTTTTATCGATTTCCTGAAGCTGTGACTGTTGCATCAGCAAAAGCTGAATCAATGTCGCTTTATCAAACGTATTCAGTTGTTCTTCTGTATAAGTCTTCGCCATAATAAACCTCCTCTTCATGGACTCATTATATCATAAATGGGCGATTTTTGCGAATCCCGTTTCATTTTGAGTTCGTCATAATGCCTATGGTTTTAAGAGGATACAAGGCTGAATTCCATCTAAAGAATGCATGGCTTTTGAAATGGCAAAAATGAAATGCAGCTTTATAGAAGGAACTTTGTATGCTTTTCACGCTCGTTTTTTGTGGTAGAAGAAATGGAAACTTGCTAAGTTTCTGATCGGAAATGAACTACAAAAATTTCTACGTATTGCACAAGAACTATGCCAGATACTGTGGCGGTGTAATCTCTTGCACAGTATGTTTAGGGGTAATGGTCAGACCCTCCATTAGCCACCGGAACTGTTGCTCAGTAAGTGATTGCACCTCAGATTCGTTTCTCGGCCATTGAAATCGCCCTTTCTCTAATCGTTTGTACAGGAGTAAAAATCCGTCTCGCTCCCAGGTCAATCCTTTAATGCGATCTGTTTTGCGACCGCAAAAAAGGTAAAGAGTATCCGGTACGAAAGGATTGTCTCCTGTTTTCGAAGTAATGAGGGCAGCCAGACGATCAATTCCGGATCGAAGATCGGTATAGCCGGTCACAATGAATATCTGTTTAAAGCAGATGGCATTATTCAACATGGGCAAGTACCCCAAGCACTTTCGCCAAGAGTGCATCAGATGTCTGATCGGTAACTCGAAGAGTTGCGCCATGAAAATCGAATTCCAAAGAAGAACCTTTAACGGACTCTGGTAATAACTTCTTTATACAGGATTCTTCTGCCGGAGCAACTAAGTTCATTGGAACCGGAACAACTTCTTGGTTCACCGCTTCATCTGACAGTGAATCCAAACAGGCCTTTCGTACCTGAGTCATGCGATAATAGTAGTTGGCTGTGGTAATGGAATTTTCCCGACACCATTCATTTACTGACATTCCAATCGGACGGTTATTACAGGAATGAACCATTTGGCTCCATTCCTGTAAGCGACAGTTGCGAGCCGTTAAAGATGTTTGAGATTTCATAGATAGCCTCCAATTGTTCTAAAAAGTTTAGCCTAAACTTTTTAGACTGAACTTTTTAGAGCATTATCATTTATCAAGGCTATTATCTCAAAAAAAGAGGTCACTGTCTACGCATCCACTATTGAGCGTTTACAAAAAATGGATCATATTTCAAGATCAACCTTAATATTGGCTGATCTCGGAAGGGATTATTTGTCTTTGTAATGTGTTCCGCACTGGAGAATTTCTAAATCGTTTCCATCTATCTGGAATACAATTCTGTTTTTTTCGTCTATCCGAACACTCCAATATCCAGCAAGATTTTCTCCAAGCGGTTCAGGTTTGCCAGTACATTGATATCCGTTTCGGTCGATATCGGTTAAAAGTCGGTTGATTTTTTTTAGGGTCTTTTTGTCCTGTGATTGCCAATACAGATATTCTTCCCATGCCTCATCATGCCACAGTTTTCTCATCATTGCACCTCTATAAGCTCGTGCTCTTTTAAGGTGCTTTTTCCTGCTCGTACATTAGCTACACGTCTTTCAAGTTCATCCATATTCTCCTGACTGTAAAAAGGATCAGCAGACAACTCAAAAGGAATACGATTTTCTCGTGCAACCTTTTTTAAAAAGATATTGATTGCAGTCGACATGCTCAATCCGATATCGGTGAGTGTTCTTTCTGCATTGCGCTTTACATCATCATCTACGCGTAAACTGATTTGTGCCATAACTGTCACTCCTTTCTTTTTGTTTTATTATATAGCAAATGTAATTTAAATGCAAGCAATATTATATACATATGCTTGCATAATACAACGCAAACTTTAATGCGTTGTATTAAAAATTATTTTGTGAACGATATTGACATATCGAAGGATAAATGTTAATATATATGTACATAAATTAAAAAATGAACAAGGAGGACAATAAAATGGCAAGAGAAACCCAGAAAGAAAAGATCGCACGACTAGAAACAGAGCTGGCACAAGCAATCAACCAACGTGATGCCGCAATAGCCGATGCATTAGCTTCAAACAGCAAACTTAACGCAAAGCATGATGTTAGCGACTCGCCGATGTATCAGAGCCTACTTCTGGATCGTGAGCAATGGAAAAGGATTGCCAAGAACAGGCAGGACCAGATCAAAAAGAATGAGTTGCGATATGATGAGCTACTGACCATGTACAAGGATCTTGAACAACAGCTGAAAGGATCACAAGCAATGCAAGCAGATCCAGAAAATCAACAAACCGCTTACAAGGAATTGCAGACAGAACACGAGAGATTAAAGACAGAGTATGAAACAGTCAAAACACTCTGCGAACGCACTCTGGAAGCTTACAATGCCATTCAGAACGATTATAAAGCATTGCAGGTAGAATTACAGCAAATACGCACACAAAGCCATACAGAGCCGCATAACGCAAGAAATGCAGGGAGAAAGCCAAAGTTTACTAATGAACAGATGGAGCAGGTTAGAAAAATGGCAGCAGACGGCTTGAGTGTGAGGAAAATCGCTGCGGAAATGAGTTGTTCAATAGGATTAGTTTGCAAGATATTGCACAGTAATAAAAATTAAATAATGAACATAATGATAAAATGGGAGGTCGTTTTGCCATTGATTTGCAAAACTCTTGACAATGGAATTATGGGCTTGTAAAATAGAATGCGAAAATGCCCCAAGAGGTTGATTTTTTTTAATGCAAAAGGTAAAAAAAACTTATTGTTAATTTAACGCCCCCTATGTATTTTAGCCCCCTACTAAAATTAACATAGTGAGTGGGTAAGGGTGAGGTTTGGAGAGGGGCATGGAGCTGGCTGGAAAGGAGGAATGTAGCTTGGGGTATAGTAAGCTGACCTATGAAGAGTACATAGAAAATCCAGAGGTTTATCTGGCGCGTGGTATATTGGCGCCGAAGTGGGCGAATGAACTTTATGGCAAAGGTTATAAAGGTGTATGTGCAATAGATTTTTATGACGATATCTTTGGCGGTGATCTGGAAGAGCATCGAATGCCAGAAGATTATCGAACTGGAGAGTATGCAGCGATTGCGATTGAGCAGGTAAAGCAGGTTAAGGATGGAAAAAGGACGATAAAAGGACGCAGGATTACAGTAACGCAAGATCAAGAAGAGCTGTATGATCTTATAGAAGAGTCAGAAAATTTCTGCATGATAGCGCCGATCAGCTATGCAGGACGGTCACGAAAGAGTGAAAATGCAAGATATTTGTATGCGTTGGTAATAGAGGTCGATGGAATTAAACCGAAAAGTGGCTTAACAGAGCTAATCTATAGTTGGAACCGAAGAGTGGCAACTATGCCGCAGCCGACTTATATTGTCTGTTCTGGAAATGGTGTGCATTTATACTTTGTTTTCGAGCGTCCAGTACCATTGTTCAAAAACATTTATGAACAGCTGACACAAGCAAAGAGGGCATGGACACGAGTTTTTTGGAGTTCATATGTCAGCGAACTTAGCAAATCTGTCCAATATGAAAGCTTAAATCAGCCATTTCGCTGTGTGGGAACGATTACCAAGAATGAACGGAGCTATGCAATGGCATTTCGCACAGGAGAGAAGGTAACGCTTGAATATCTGAATAGTCGAATGATGGCTGATAATTTGCAACTAACAGTTATTTATAAATCAAATCTTCCGCGACAGAAGGCGAAAGAGCTATATCCTGAATGGTATCGGCGAAGAATTGAGGAAGGGCAACCAAGGGGACACTGGACACGTTATCAGCCGATCTATTACAACTGGATTGAAAAGGTATTAAGTGGAGCCAAGGTTGGACACCGATATAATTGCTTAGAGAATCTGTGCAGTTTGGCGGTGCAATGCAATATTGAGCCAGAACAGGTAGAAAGTGATTGTAGACGGGTGGCTGCTAAACTGGAAGAGTTGACGGTAGATGAGGATAATCATTTTACAGAATACGATATTTTATGTGCGTTGAGAACGTATCACACAGCTTCAGAGCAGGCATATAGAAGAAAAATAGATATCATTTCGGATAAAACAGGCATTCAATTAACTGCTAATAAGCGTAATGGACGAAAACAAGAGCAACATTTACAACTTGCTAGAGGTATAAAACAAGTAAAAATAACGATTGGAGAAGGTGTAAAAGGTGGTAGACCAGAAGGAAGTGGAACTGCACAAAGTAAGGTTCAAGAATGGCAGGAACTGCATCCATATGGTAAAAAGTCAGAGTGTATCAAAGATACAGGATTATCAAAACCAACAGTTTATAAATGGTGGACTTGAATGGAGCGTCAGGCAGTAGGGCTTGATGCTCTTTTTTTGTCGGCTTTTGCCGACTACTAGGCAGCATTGCTTGACAAGTGGCTATCACGGTGTTAAGGTTAAGTTGAAGTTTACTTGCAAGTTCCCTAAAGTGATAGCCAAAAGGCTATACTTTAGCAACTTGTGAGGGTGGCAAGCCCCCCTTCAATCCCCCTTTGGGGCAGCTGGAGCCGCCCCAAAAAACTAAGTGATAGACAGAGAAAGGAGTAGCTCAAAATGAACAGAACAAGACCCAAACAAATCGTCATAAGGGCATCAGAAGAAGAACTGATGCAGATAAAAGAGAAGGTGGCACAGTCAGGAAAGAATCAGCAGGAATATATCATTGAAGCACTTACGCAGCCGATAATCACGAACACGGATGGAATAAAAGAGCTGATTCCAGAGCTAAAGCGAATCGGAAATAATTTGAATCAGATCGCACATGCGTTGAATGGAAAAGGATATTATTCGTATAACCTGATAACCGAGAATCAAAAGGAGTTGGGGCAGCTATGGCAGTCATTAAGGCAGTTTCTTCAAAAGTGAGCATAGGACAGGCGCTGGACTATGTGATGAAGCAGGAAAAGACAGAGAGTAAGTTAATTACGGGTTTAGGCTGTGAAGCGGAGACCGTAAAGGAAGAGATGCAGGCAACTAAGGAATTATGGGGGAAATTGGACGGCAGGACATACAAGCATTTTGTTCATAGCTATCATAAGAGCGAGCAGATCACACCGGAACAAGCTCACAGGAATGCAATCGAACTTGCGAAGGCTACCAAAGCATGGGACGGCTACGAAGTCATTATAGCGACTCATACGGATCGGGGACACATTCACAGTCATATTATTGTCAACAGTGTGAGCTACGAGGACGGACACAAGCTGCAATGGAGTAAAGCTGATTTGCAAGATCTGAAAGATCGGTGTAATGAGCAGAGCCGGCAACAGGGACTTCATGTGCCAGAGAAATGGAAAACTTTTTATGGGGAAGAGAGAGAGGATACTGTAGCATGGAACAAAGAAACCTACAGGCGATTAAAGCAGGCTGAAAAAGGTGAAGTTAAAAGTTATGTGCAGGAGATTGCATTGGCAATCATGGATTGCAAAGAAACTGCCACAAGTCGAGAAACTTTCATGGAGCAAATGCAGGCAAAGGGGTATGGGGTGGACTGGCAGGACAAGCACAAGTACATCACATTTGTTGACCTGGCAAGACAGCAGCAGGGAGAACGACAATGTAAAGTCCGTAATAATAAGCTGGAAAGTTACTATGCAGTGGACTTTGGAAAGGAGACTCTGGAGAATGGGTTTGAAAGCAATGCACGAAGAGAAAAAAACCGAGCAGATGCAGAAGAATATGCAAGACGTCAGCTTGATCGAGCAGCAGTCACAGAAAATAACGGAGCTGATGAAAGAGAAAGAGCAAGACAGCAGCTTAATCAAGCAGCTGCGCAATCAGCTACAGACGCTTTCATCGAACAACTCGACGCTCAAGAGCGAATTGCAGAAGAAAAGCGAAATGATAGTATCGCTGAACGAGAAGCTAACGAAACAAAACGGCAACGACACAGTTTTGCAGGAAAACAGGCAACTAAAGGAAGAAAACAAACGATTAGAGAAAGAAGCAGACGAAGCGAAGAGTATGATCGAAGCAATGAAATGGACTTCTGATCATGCGGAGGATGAGATAAAACGTCAAGTAAGAGAACAGGTAAAGAATGCTGAAGAACAGGCAAGTGCCAATTTGCAGCGGCAGGAAAACGTGCTGAAGGCGAATTTTAAGCGCAAACAGATAAAGCTTGATAAAAGTTATGCTGAAAAGGAAAAAACGCTAGAAATGGCATATAGAGGCTCAAAAAGGCTAATGTGGATTTTGAAGGCAGTCGTAGCGGTAGCAGTATTTTTGATTGTTTTAGCAGTATGTACCAACAGCCAAAATAAAGCAATCAAAAAGGC
>OHJT01001092.1_pt1 | contig 16199 bp, 8 predicted proteins | sample 1568651 | NCBI WGS metagenome assembly OHJT01 (sample SAMEA3879608, study PRJEB24766) | human gut metagenome | biome: human-associated habitat; feature: feces | place: USA | collected 1985/1987 | reverse complement strand
GTTATAGAATCCTTTTACCCAATTCGTATGTTGGCCGTAGATCGCCATCAAGTACATATTGAGTAAGGCGACGCAACGTTTCGGATGGAATTCGCCATTTGTCAGCTGCATGCCGTCAGGATACTCTTCTTCACTCTTATAATATCCTGAACCGGTAAAGACGATCAGCGTGTTGTTCAGTCCGACCTTCTTGTCGATCTTGTCCAACAACTGCTCCAGATCCTTGTCCAACTGATAATAGGTGTCTTGTATCTCGCGGGTGTATTCCTTATGCATATTGCCGCGATAATTGCCTGCATAATAAGTGATGGCAAGCATATCCGGACAGGAACGTGTACCGAAAGCCCCGTATTCGAGGAACTGAAGCGCCAAGCGATTGATTTCCTTATTGATAAAAGGGGAGGTCTTCAAGTTGAAGAAACACTCGTTTGTATTTTCCTTGAATGTGTATTTGAATGGAATTTCATCTAACACGTACGGAAATGCATTGAACTTATCCAGTGACAGGGAGGGAGTCCAAGTCATCTGCTCCAAACGTGCCGACAGAGATTCCGGGCCGTTGTTGTAGCGGTCCACATACCAAGGAAGCCCTTTGTAGTAGGTCGTTGTTGCCCATTTGCCGTTGTAATCGTCCATCCAGAAAGCACCGTTTGCCGCATGTCCGGCGGAAAGGATCGCACTTTCGGGGTTGGGAGCAATGGCATATACGTCACTTCTGCCTTTGGAAGCGATTTTCAGTTCGTCTCCGATTGTGGAGCTGATCAGTTTCCGGGGAGAATAATGCTCTTTCGTATAATTGCCGATATAGTCCGGGTCATATAAGACCGAAACTTCCTTTTCCTTGTCAAAATCGTAAATGTTCTTTCCCGCTATTCCATTGAAGTTAGGATTGCTTCCGGTGAATAGGGTGGCAAAGGCACTGGCTTCATCTATGTCTGAGAATTCGAACCGTATGTTGTTATACACCAGTCCTTCATTCATCAACCGCTTGAAACCACGCTCGCCGAATGTATTATAAAAGTATTCTATATAATCACCCCGCAATTGATCGACAGTGATGCACACGACCAATTTGGGAGTGCTTTGCTGAGCCTCCAGGTTGGTTGCTGCCAGAATTGCGATGAGCGATGTTAATATTTTTCGTACCCGATGTTCCATATTTTTCTGTAAACGCCATATCCCGAACGGAGCCAAAGGCTCATTACCAACGGGATAAATGCTGTATTTAAATGCTGCGGAATGAAATGCCAGCCAGCCAGCATCAGCGTAAGCGCCGCAAAGTTAATAAAATGATAATAATATGCGGCCTTTCTTAACTTTTTTACTGTAAACAAAATAACAGCTGCTAAGTCAAAAGGTTGTAACCAGATAATATTCCAGTTCGGGCAAACGCATGGATGTGTCGAAACGAAACTTAGGAAAAACAGTACGATTCCTGCTATTCCAGCTGTGAAAAACAAGATGCAATCAACAATCCTGAAATAGGATTTATGTCGCCATTCAACGAATGTGACAGCCAGCACAACCAGGAAAAAGGACCAACAGCAGACAAGCGGCGTAAAGAAGCCCGTATCCGGTTTTACGTCATCGGTGAGTCCGTTTATCAATGTTTTGGTTGAACTTACCAATTCCTTCCGAGAACCGTCTGCACCGGTAATGGTTGCCGTACCGAACGCTTCTTTCAGGTAGGGCGGTAGGAACATCATTTCATGGGGAGTCGCGATCCGGTCGGTCGGACTGCCAAGTGCCAGGTCACATCCGAACGTAAGCCAGGGTTTGTTACGCGTACAGTAGTTGATGAGATCGCGGAACGTCTGCTGCTTGAACGGTATGTTATAATCTATTTTTCCACCTGCCAGCTTCTCGATAATGGCAGCGGGTCTCGTCGCACAATTGTCGAAAAAGAAATTATAACGGTATACGCGGTTTTCCGGCCGGTTATTGATCATCAACGCTTCCCATATCCGTGCTTTTCCTGCGGAATCGATATCCAGGATTTGTTCGGTGACTTCGCTTCCCCGCATCTCATATTCGATTAGGAAGTCGCGTGTATATTGCGCTGCCAGTCTGTAATCGGTTTCTCCTTTTGCAAACCGATAGATGAAGTTGGGCTTCGAGAAGTCGAATATCCCGTAATTAAATACGGTATCGAGTTTTTTCGATGCATCTCTTACCCGCAAAGCTGTATGTCCGTAGACCGTGTACACTTCGTCTTCCGATGGCGAAACTGTCAATAGGCTGATCTCGGCATCTTTGCTGAGCAACGGGTATTGCGCCTGAAGCGAGACGGCGGTAAAGAGTAGAAAGAGTAGGAATATATTTTTTTTCATAAACAGAAAGTTATGTGTATGCTGAATTGAATTGCCATTGCTTCTAATTATTAAACTACAAATATACGACAGGCCGGAGGAAAATGTATTGGGAATGTAGATTATTTTAAGAAAAGACAGACATTACAGCGTAAGAGCCATTTTGTAAATCCTTCTATCACTCTATCACTGCGAAGGTTATAGTTATTGATATTCAATCGTTAGAGGCTGTGATACAGGACGTTTTCCTCTATCACTCCTCTATCACTTCTGAAACATATGGAATTTATTATATAATTGATAGCTAATATGTTACCTTCTTTTGCTTTTGAGAAAACATATAAAATAATCGAATAAACAAATGTAAAAACGAATATAATAGGTATTAAATAGGTGAAATACGGTTCTTCATCTCACAAAAGCCCTCTCTTTTTTTAGCAAAGACAAGCACATAATTCCGTAAACACCCCTGTGTTGCCATCCTTTACACCCGGGTGTACCGGCCCTCTCCACCCGGTTTTACCTATTTTATAGCCGTTTTTGCAGAAAATAATAGAGTGATTTGCAGGGAAGGGAAACGGAATTTCCGAATTTTGGTGCGGTTGCCCTGGAAGTTCTTTTATATGCTGTGTTAATTTCTTATATTTGTGAACGATTTGGCATGTCTAAGAATGAATACACAAATAAAATCTATTATTCCTAAAAATGAACATCATGAAAAAAATCTCGTTAGCCTTAGCGCTTTGCTGTGCTTCTTTCTATAGCATGGCTGATCAATTGCCGCTTGGGGGATTTAGTTACGGACCGGTGGAAGCACCGACCGGTAAAGAGTGGGAGTCGCCTGAGAACCTGGCTCTGAACAAAGAACAACCGCATGCTTATATTTTCCCTTTCCAGGATGTGGAAAGCGCTCGTAAGGTATTACCGGAAAACAGTAAATTTTGGCAGTCTTTGGATGGAGACTGGAAGTTCAATTGGGCGCCTGATCCCGATTCACGGCCGAAAGACTTCTATAAGACGGAGTTTGATGTATCCGGCTGGGATAATATCCCGGTTCCTTCCAGTTGGAATATTTATGGAGTCCAGAAAGACGGTAGCCTGAAATATGGAGTTCCGATCTATGTGAACCAGCCGGTCATTTTCATGCACAAAGTGAAAGTAGACGACTGGCGCGGAGGTGTGATGCGTACTCCGCCAGCAAACTGGACGACTTACAAGCACCGGAATGAAGTCGGTTCTTTCCGTCGTAATTTCGAGATACCGCAGGATTGGGACGGACGCGAAGTTTTTATCAGTTTCGATGGAGTCGATTCTTTCTTCTATCTCTGGATCAACGGTCAATATGTCGGTTTTTCCAAAAACTCCCGCAATACGGCTAATTTCAACATCACTCCTTACCTCCGTAAAGGGACGAATGTGGTGGCCGCTGAAGTATATCGCAGTTCCGACGGTTCTTTTCTGGAAGCGCAGGATATGTTCCGCCTGCCGGGTATCTTCCGGACGGTCGCTCTGTATTCGGTTCCGAAAGTGTATGTGCGCGATTTGGTGGCGATTCCGGATTTGGATGTGACTTATACGGATGGTTCGCTGGCAATCTCGGCCGATGTATGCAACTTGGATAAAAAGGTTGCGAAGGGATATAAATTGGAATATGCGTTGTATGCCAATGAGTTGTATTCGGATGAAAACGTCAAAGTGGAAAATGTGCTTGTTTCGGCAGCGGTGGATGTGGTAAATCCCGGACAGATACAGACCACGAAAGCTGTCTTGAATGTAAAAGCTCCCCGGAAATGGTCGGCAGAGTTCCCATATCGCTATACGCTGGTTGCTGAGTTGAAGAATGCTAAAGGGAAAGTGGTGGAGACAACCTCTACGATTGTCGGGTTCCGTAAGGTCGAGATCAAGGATACACCGGCTGAAGAAGATGAATTCGGGCTGGCGGGACGTTACTATTATATAAATGGTAAGACTGTCAAGCTGAAAGGCGTGAACCGTCATGAATCGAATCCGGCGGTCGGACATGCCATCACGCGCGATATGATGGAAAAAGAGGTGATGCTGATGAAACGTGCCAATATCAACCATGTGCGTAATTCGCATTATCCGGATGATCCTTACTGGTATTTCTTATGTAATAAATATGGTCTTTATCTGGAAGACGAAGCCAATATCGAGTCGCATGAATATTATTACGGGGCCGCCTCCCTTTCACATCCGGTAGAATGGAAAAAGGCGCATGTCGCACGTGTGATGGAGATGGTTCATGCTAATATCAACAACCCGTCTATCGTGATCTGGTCGTTGGGCAACGAGGCGGGACCTGGTGAAAACTTCGTGGCTGCTTATGATGCGTTGAAGCAGGTGGATAAATCCCGTCCCGTCCAATATGAACGTAATAATGATATAGTGGATATGGGGTCGAACCAGTATCCGTCTATTGGCTGGACGCGTGGTGCGGTGAAAGGTGATTATGATATCAAATACCCGTTCCATATTTCCGAATATGCTCATTCGATGGGGAACGCCTGCGGTAACCTGGTGGATTACTGGGAAGCGATAGAATCGACAAATTTTTTCTGTGGCGGTGCTATCTGGGATTGGGTGGACCAGTCGATGTATAACTATGATAAAAAGACCGGTAAGCGATATCTGGCATACGGTGGAGATTTCGGTGATACTCCGAATGACGGTCAGTTCGTGATGAATGGCATTGTGTTCGGTGATCTGGAACCGAAACCGCAGTATTATGAAGTGAAGAAAGTCTATCAGCATATTGGTGTGAAAGCGGTCGATGTCAGGAAGGGACTTTTTGAGATATTCAATAAATATTATTTTAAGGACCTTTCGGATTATGATATAAGATGGTCGCTTTATGAAGACGGAAAGGAGATTCGATTCGGTTTGGTTAATTCCGGAACGATTCCTGCCCGTGCTAAAGCACAAGTGTCAATACCTATGCCTTTTGACAAGTTGAAGAATGATTCCGAATATTTTGTAAAGGTGCAGTTCCTTCTTAAAGATGATATGCCGTGGGCTGAAAAAGGATTTGTGACGGCGGAGGAACAAATTTTGTTGCAGGAAGCTATGGCGCGTCCTTCCATCAGTGCCGTGACGGCTTCTGCCGGAAAGGTGAAGTTGGATAAATCGGATACTTCGATTAAAACGGTGAGTGGTGACGGTTTCGTTGCTAAGTTCGATATGGAGACGGGTACGATTTACAGCCTGGCCTACGGAGGCAAGACGATTATAACCGATGGAAACGGTCCGAAGCTCGATGCTTTGCGCGCTTTTACCAATAACGACAACTGGTTCTATTCGCAGTGGTTTGAACACGGCTTGCATAACCTGCAACATCGGGCAACGAATAGTACGGTTTTGGAAAGAAACGACGGTACGGTCGTCTTGGCTTTCACTGTCGAATCGCAGGCGCCGAACGGTGCTAAGATCAAAGGTGGAACCAGTACGGGAAAAAATAGTATAGAGGAACTGACAGATAGGAGATTCGGGGAAAATGATTTCAAGTTTACGACGAATCAAATCTGGACCGTTTATCCTGACGGGTCTGTCGAGTTGCAGTCGAGCATCACTTCTAACCGTCCGAGTCTGGTATTGCCACGCCTAGGATATGTAATGAAAATCCCGCAGCAGTATGCAGACTTCACTTATTACGGACGTGGCCCGATCGATAACTATGCTGACCGCAAGAGCGGACAGTTTATCGAACAGCATAGGAATACGGTGGCTGGCGAGTTTGTGAATTTCCCGAAACCGCAAGATATGGGCAACCACGAGGATGTACGCTGGTGTGCCCTGACCGATCCGGATGGCGAGGGTGCTGTGTTTGTGGCTACCGACCGTTTGTCTGTATCGGCTCTTCAATATTCTGCGTTGGATTTGATTCTGGCTTCTCATCCCTACCAGTTGCCGGTTGCAGGGGATACGTATCTGCATTTGGATGCGGCTGTGACCGGGTTGGGTGGTAACAGTTGCGGACAAGGCGGACCGTTGGAACAGGATCGCGTCTTTGCCGGACATCATGACATGGGCTTTATAATCCGTCCTGCCGGAAAAGATGTAACCGTTACGGCAAATGTTGCACCCGCCGGAGAAATGCCGTTGACAATCATGCGTAATCGCGCCGGATCCGTTGAGCTCTCATCGGCTCGTAAAGACGCTGTGATTTGCTATACGGCCGACGGGAAAGGAAAAGCGAAGGAATATTCGGAAGCCATACCGTTCCGCAATGGTGGTACCGTAAAAGCCAGGTTTAAAGATAATCCGAAAATCAATGCAACGGCTTCTTTCAGCAAGATCGAGAGTATTCAGACGGAAGTGGTCTATACAAGCAGCGAAGAGTCCGGTTACGGAGATGCCAAGAACCTGACGGATGGTGATCCGAATACGATCTGGCATACGATGTTTTCCGTTACCGTTGCCAAATATCCGCATTGGGTGGATTTGGATGCAGGGGAAGTAAAACAGATTAAAGGTTTTTCATTCCTTCCCCGGCAGGACGGATCGAATGGTCATGTCAAGGATTATTCGATTAGTGTCAGCCTGGATGGTAAAAACTGGGGTGAACCGGTCTTGAAAGGTACTTTTGAAAATAACCAGAAGGAAAAGAAAGTGCTGTTCGATCAGCCGGTCAAAGCCCGCTATATCCGTTTTACAGCATTGAGCGAGCAGCGCGGACAGGATTTTGCATCGGGTGCTGAATTGGTGATTCTGGCTGATTAATTGAACTTTATATTATGTGATGGAACAGGAGAGGAAGTCATTCCTTTCCTGTTTTTTATACTTTGTGCCTTCGATATGTCTGTTATCTCATCATTTTTGTTTTTCTTTGCGGAAAAATTCAGACACGTGAATCTCATTATAGAACAAGGAAACACATCATCGAAAGTGGCTGTATACAATAAGAGGCATATGGAGGCTTCTTTTGTGTTTAAGAAATTCGACGTGGAGGTTGTCTCTTCTATCTTTAAGAAGTACCCGCTGACGAAAGGGATATTCTCGACAGTGATAGATAAAGATGACGAATTGGTTGAATACCTGGGAAGCAATCTTCGGAATTTTGTGTTTTTGGACGAAACGGTATCTCTTCCGATCAAGGTGCAATATAAAACGCCTAAAACGTTGGGTAAAGACCGGCTGGCTGCCGCTGTCGGGGCTAATTACCTGCAACCAGGAAAGGATTTGCTGGTGATTGATGCCGGAACAGCTATTACATATGAACTGATCGATGCTTCCGGTTCTTATTTAGGAGGGAATATTTCACCTGGAATGACAACCCGGTTCAGAGCATTGAACTTGTTTACGGAGAAATTGCCTTTGGTTGTCGAGCAGGAATACATTCCTTTGGTCGGAACGGATACGGAAACAGCCATCCAGGCTGGAGTAGTAAATGGTATAGTGTGCGAGATGGATGGGTATATCGAAATGCTTCGGCTAAAATATCCTAACCTTTTGGTTTTTTTAACAGGCGGTCATTCGTTTTATTTTGAAAGACGACTAAAAAACTCCATCTTTGCAGACATTAATTTAGTGTTGACAGGATTAAACAGAATCTTAGAGTATAATGTTGAAGATTAATAAAGTACTAATAACAAGCGTTCTTATATTCATGCTGTTGCCTTTGATGGCGCAAAACAATACAAACTCGCCCTATACCCGTTTCGGGTATGGTGATTTGGGAGAACGTTCGTTCGGCGCAGGTCGAGCCATGGGCGGTGTCGGTTACGGATTACGTTCGCCGAAACAAATAAATCCGATGAACCCGGCATCATACAGTTGCATGGACTCCCTGACATTTCTCTTTGATTTTGGTGTAGCCGGTCAGTTGTCGTGGTTTGATGACGGAAATGCCCGTCAGAACGATATCAACGGAAACGTGGAATATATTGCAATGCAGTTTCCGATTCATCGCCGGATAGCCTTGAGTTTCGGTTTGTTGCCTTATTCTTATGTCGGTTATAAGTTTGGTGCTTTGCGTAACGACGAAGGAGTTACATTTACGGAAACTTATAACGGCTCAGGCGGTTTGAGTGATTTCTATGGAGGTGTCTCTATTGATATCTGGAAAAAACGTTTAGCCGTGGGAGCCAATTTCGGTTTCCTGTTTGGGAATATCAAGCATGAACAAGTTGTAATCATGAGTGGTGAAGGAACAGGAGCATATAATACGAACCGTAATCAGGAATTGAGGGTGCGTGACCTGAAAATGGATTTCGGATTGCAGTACACACATCCGTTAAGCAAGACGGAGAGTGTGACGTTAGGTCTTGTTTTTTCTCCTAAAAAAAGTTTGCATGCAAAATCCTATCAATTGACTCAGTCTTATACATCTTCTGGTTCAGATGGAGAAGTGCTTCAGTCTGATACTATCAGCGGGAAAGCGTTTGCGTTGCCAAATTCGTATGGAGTGGGGCTTTCTTATGTGAAACAAAATAAATTAACGTTAGCAGCCGATTTTTCCTATGAGGATTGGGGAAAAATGCCTTACTTTGGGGAGAAAGATAATTTCAAGAATCGTTATCGGGTAGCGGTTGGTGGCGAATATATACCGGATTATATGCGCAAATCATATTTCAGTAGGATTCGTTATCGCGCAGGTGTTCATTATGGCAATTCTTATTTGCGTATGAACCGGACAGATGCCAATCCTTCCGGAGACGGTTATAACGAGATCGGAGCAAGCCTTGGTCTGGGATTGCCGTTAATTGATAACCGTTCGTTGATTAACATATCGTTTGAGTATGTGAAAAAGAAACCGGAAGTGAAGATGAACATGATTGATGAACAGTATTTTCGTTTTACAGTGAATTATACGTTCAATGAAGCATGGTTTATGAAATTTAAGGTTGATTAACTAAATAGCTAACTTTAATAGAAATAAATATGAAGATCAAAGTATTATTATTGGCTTTCGGATGCTCTATGATGTCGTTCGGAGCTTATGCACAAAAAGGTGTGGATACTGGTACTCCGTTCGGTTCTGGTGAAGATAGCGTACGTTGTATTACCAATATCAGCTTATTTGTCCCTTATGCCAAAGCAGGGAATTTCAAGGATGCTTATGAATTCTGGTATCAGGCTTATACCGAATGTCCGGGAGCTCATAAGGATATCTACTTGTATGGTGTGAGGATCATGGACTGGAAAATCAATACCGAGAAAGATCCGGCTAAGAAAGCTGCTCTTATCGATGATTTGATGAAGGTGTATGATACGCGTGTGAAATATTTCGGTAATGACCGAAAGTATGGAAAGGATTGGATTATTGCTCGTAAGGCTGCTGATTATATCCGCCTTAAGGGAGATAATGCAGACCCGAAAGTGTATTATGCTTGGTTGGGTGAAGTGATCAATGAGTTTGGTGAAAACTCTGAAGCAATGGGAGTATCTTTGTATATGATGGGGTCTCACCGTCAACTGTTGGCTGATCCTAATTTCAAAGAGACTTATTTGGAGGACTATTTGAAATGTTCAAAGATCATTGCAACTCAGTTAGCCGCAGCTCAAGCAGCAAATAATGAAAAGGAGATAAAGAACCTGACTACCTACAAGTCTGCCATTGATGGTGGTTTTGCAGGTAGTGGTGCTGCCGATTGTGAAACGTTGCAGAATATGTATGCTTCCAAAGTTGAAGCTGCAAAGGATGATTTGCCTGCGTTGAAAGAAATCGTATCTCTGTTGAGACGTGTTCGTTGTCAGGAAATCGATGCTTTTTATACAGCTGCAGGTTATGCCTATAAACTGGAACCGAGTGCAGATGCCGCTCTGGGTATTGCAAAACAGGCTGTAAAAGCTAAAGATTATGATAAGGCTATCCAGTATTTTGAAGAAGCAGCCAATATGGAAACAGATGCAGTTTCAAAGGCTGAAGACTATTATCTGATCGGTGTACTGTTGTTCGAACAGAACAATATGTCAAAAGCAAGACAATATTGTCAGAAAGCAATTGAAACCAATCCTGATTACGGTGCGCCGTATATACTGATTGGCAATATGTATGCTAAATCTGCAAAATCTATCTATCCGAATGATGCCGTTTTGGCCAAAGCTGTTTACTATGCAGCTATCGATAAATTTGAAAAGGCAAGACAGGTAGATCAGAATGTGGCAGAAGACGCTGGTAAATTGGCTAATACTTATCGTGCTCACCTTCCTTCTACGGAAGAAGTTTTCATGCATCCGGATCTGGAAAAAGGAAAAGCTTTCAAAATCGGGGGATGGATTGGTGAGACTGTCACAATCAGATAATTATGATTAAGAACCGTTTTCTTTGTAAAACGAACGAACAAGGCATAACAACTATCTTTGCGGTAGTTGTTATGCTTCTTTTATTTACTGCCTCTTGTAATGGAGATAACAAGGAGGTTGTTGTGGTTGCTTTCGATCCTGAAACAACTTATACGTTGAGGACTACTGATTATACTACTCAGTTCTCCGATTCGGGGATTACACGCTATCGTGCTATCGCTAAAGAATTTTTGAAATTCGATAAGGCAAAAGAGCCGTTCTCATATTTTCCTGAAGGTATTTATGTGGAAAAATTCGATACTTTATTTAATATTGAAGCGAGTCTTAAAGCGGATACGGCTTATAATTATGAGAAGAAAGGACTATGGAAGCTGATAGGCAATGTGAGGGTTGAGAATCTGGAAGGGAAAAAATTTGAAACTTCCTTGCTTTTTTGGGACCAGAAAGAGGAAAAGGTCTATTCTGATAAATACATTCGGATACAAGAGGATGATAAAATCATAACGGGTATCGGATTCGAGTCGAATCAGAATATGACTCAATATAAAATATTTAATTCTCAAGGAGTATTCCCTGTCAGTGAATCGGTAACGACTGATTCAACCCAAAATATTGTTCCAGTAGATTCTATGCCCATAGCTGCCAACCCTGCTATGGAGACTGTTCCGCAGAAGCAACCGGCACAGAAGGAAAAAGTGGTTCCACGAAAATTGGTGCCGGCCGAGATGGATAAAACGAAGTAATGGGTGCACTTACATACATATTAATATCATTGGCTTTTTCTGCATTCTTTTCAGGAATGGAGATAGCCTTTATCTCTTCCAATAAGTTACGTTTCGAACTTGATAAAAAGGAAAAAAGCTTGACGAGTAAGATTCTGGATATATTTTACCGGAACCCGCATCAGTTTATATCTACAATGCTGGTCGGAAACAATATAGCGTTGGTGGTCTACGGTTTGCAGATGGCGATTATACTGGAACCTCTTATTGCTCGTGTGGTAAATAACGAGGCACTGATTGTTTTGACTCAGTCTATTATCTCGACTATCCTGATATTGTTTACCGGAGAATTTATTCCAAAAACTGTTTTTAAATTGAATCCGAACTTTTCGCTTACGTTGTTTTCGGTACCTTTGTTAATCATATATGTTGTTTTGTATCCGGTTTCTAAATTTTCTTCTTTGCTTTCTTTCCTGATTCTGAAAATTGCTGGTGTAAAGAATGTGACCGGTTCGACGCAACGGGCGCTGGGCAAAGTCGACCTTGATTATTTTATCCAGCAGAGCATTGAAGATGCGCCTCAAAATTCGGATATGGATACGGAGGTAAAGATTTTTCAGAATGCACTTGATTTTTCGAATGTGCGTTTGCGTGATTGCATCGTTCCCCGTACGGAAATTGTGGCTTGCGATAAGACGGCTGCTCTTGAGGAACTACGTTCCCGTTTTGTAGAGACTGGACTTTCTAAGATTCTTGTTTATAATGAAAATATAGATGATATTGTCGGATATATCCATTCTTCGGAAATGTTTAAAAACCCGGAAGATTGGACACAAAGTATCCGAAGCGTCTCGATTGTTCCGGAAACGATGGCTGCCAATAAATTGATGAAAGTCTTGATGCAGGACAAGAAAAGTATGGCTGTTGTGGTGGATGAGTTTGGTGGAACTTCGGGAATCGTAACCTTGGAAGATTTGGTGGAAGAAATATTCGGAGAGATAGAAGATGAGCACGATATCAAGTCGTATGTAGTCAAGAAGGTGGGAGATGACGAGTATCTATTGTCCGGTCGTATAGAGATCGATACGCTGAATGAGAAGTTTGACTTGGAATTACCGGAGTCGGACGATTATGTGACAATAGCCGGTTTTATATTGCATTTTTATCAGAAATTTCCGAAGTTGAATGAAACGATTGTAATTGATAAATATTCTTTTAAAATCGTAAAAGTGACAGCTACGAAAATCGAATTAGTTCGTATGAAAGTAGTGAGTTAATTAAAAAAAAAGCATAAAAAGATGCGGCAATCTCTTTTTTTCGTATCTTCGTGCCCTTAAAATGTGGAATAATAAACTTTAAAATAGATAAAGATAAATGGCTACGCTGGAAAAAATCAGAAGCAAAGCAGGACTGCTGGTACTCGTTGTGGGGGTGGCATTGTTCGCTTTTATCATCGGTGACTTTTTAAACTCCGGTTCTACTTATTTCAGACAATCGCAGGAGACGGTTGCGGAGGTAGACGGAGAAGTTATTAAAATTCAAGAATTTCAGGATCGTGTAGACGAAATGACTGAAATGTACAAAATGCAGACAGGTTCCACCAGTCTGCCCGAAGAATACCAGACTCAAATCCGTCAGTCTGTATTCGATGGTATGGTTCAGGATATCGTTTTGAATGAAGCAACTTCCGAGTTAGGAATGGGAGTAGGTCCGGAAGAACTGTTCGATATGGTTCAGGGTGAAAACATTTCTCCGATGATCCAACAGATGCAGATGTTTGTGAATCCGCAGACAGGTGCATTTGACAAAACTGCATTATTAAATTTCTTAAAGACTATCGATGACGATAATATTGCCAACTATCCCGCTGACCAGCAGGCACAGTTGTTGCAGGGGCGTCAGTTCTGGATGTTCTGGGAAAAGAATATCAAACGTCAGCGTTTGGAACAGAAGTATACAACTCTGTTGAGTAAGGCTGTTTCTGCTAACAAACTGGATGCAAAAGATGCTTTCGATGGCTCGGCTGTAAGCTCTGATATCGTTTATGCAATGCAATCTTATGCTTCTATTCCTGATTCAACTATACAGGTAAGCAAGAGTGATATCGAAAAGCTGTACAATCAGCGTAAGGAGTTGTTCAAGCAGAAAGAAGGAAAAGTAATCAAATATATCGCTGTCGATATCCGTCCGAGCAAAGAAGACTACGACAAAGCAAGTGCTGAAATCGAATCTTTGAAGAGCGAGTTGGCTACTTCTGAAAAAGTGGCTGATTTGGTGACGGAAAATTCTGAAATACCTTATATGGACGCTTTCTTTACAGAGAATGCATTGGATCCTGAAATGAAGCAATTTGTAAAGACTGCAAATGTTGGTGACGTATACGGCCCTGTTTTTGAAAACGATAAATACAGATTGTTTAAGTTGGTCGATAAAACCGTTGCTCCTGACTCTGTGAAGGTCAGTCATATTATGTTGGCAAATATAGGCGATGAAGCTGCTATCAAAGCAAAAGCCGATAGTTTGTTGAATGTACTGAAGAAAGGTGGTGACTTTGTTGCCTTGGCAAAGGAATATTCAGCTGACCAGGCTGCTGAAAAAGGGGGTGAACTGGGCTGGTTTACTGAAGCGACAGCTTTGAGAGGTGTAAATGATGATTTCAAAAAAGCTGTTTTCTCGACTCCGGTCAATGACTATTCAATTGTAAAATCTTTGTATGGTACACATATCATCAAAGTTACCGATAAGACTACAAATGTAGACAAATACAAAGTAGCAGATATTGATATGACCGTATCTCCGAGTACAAAGACTTATGGTAACATCTATAATGAATTGAACCAGTTCATTTCAAAGAACCAGAATATAGATAAATTGGATGATGCCGCTAAAGAGGCCGGTTACAACTTGTTGTCAAATGTGACAGTAACTGCTAACGACCAGTTGCTGGGTTCTATCAAGAATTCCCGTCCGGTAATCCGTTGGGCGTTCCAGAACAACAAAGGCGATATTTCTGAAATTTTTGAATGTGACGATAAGTTTGTGATCGCAGCTATTCAGGGTACGTTGCCGGAAGGTTATCGTTCTTTGGAATCTGTTACTCCGATGTTGAAATCAGAGTTGATCGCTCAGAAGAAGGGTGAAAAGATCGCACAAGACCTGTCTGCTAAAAATCTGAGTTCTGTCGATGCTTATGCTCAGGCTATGAATTCTTCTGCAGATTCTGTTAAGTTCGTTAGCTTTGCAACACGCCGTATCGCAGGTATCGGGGTTGAGCCGAAGTTGAATGCAATGGTTTCCTTGGCTCAGAAAGATCAGTTGAGCGCTCCGGTTGTCGGCAACAACGGTGTATATGTGTTCAAGGTATACGAACAGAACAAGGACGCCAAGAATTATGACGAAGCTGCTGAAATCAAAGCATTGGATGCTTCTAACGCTTACCGTTTTGGTTTCCAGGCTATTCAGTCATTGGTTAACAAAGCTGATGTGGAAGATAACCGTATCCGCTTTTATTGATCGTTGAACTGTTTGCGGCAGGAGAGACTGCCGTCCATTATAGGGAACCGCCAATCGCAACCGATTGGCGGTTTTTTTATATCTTTGCATGAAAGAAACACAAGAAGGATCATGAATGAGAAAAGACGTTTATTGGGAATGACTTTGGATGAACTGAAAGGAGTGGCTTTTGAAGCCGGACTTCCAGGCTATGCAGCTAAGCAGATGGCTGACTGGCTGTATAAAAAAAAAGTGACTTCTATTGCAGCGATGACGAATATAGCCTCGGCGAAACGTGCCTTGTTGGAGAAAAACTTTGAGGTGGGGGCCGTACCTCCTTCCGACTTGATGAAGTCGGTGGACGGGACGATCAAGTATTTGTATCCTGCCGGTCCTGGTAATTTTGTTGAATCCGTGTACATCCCGACGGAAGACAGGGCGACATTGTGTGTTTCCTCCCAGGTCGGATGTAAAATGAATTGCCTTTTCTGTATGACCGGTAAACAGGGGTTTACCAAGAATTTGTCAGCTAATGAGATTCTGAACCAGATACAATCTTTGCCGGAAACGGAAGAATTGACTAATATCGTTTTTATGGGAATGGGCGAACCTCTGGACAATGTGGATGAACTGTTCAAAGTATTGGAAATCTTGACCGCCTCTTATGGATACGCCTGGAGTCCGAAGCGAATCACGGTTTCGACTATAGGGGTAGCCAAAGGGTTAAAACGGTTTCTTGAAGAGAGTGACTGCCATTTGGCTGTCAGCTTGCATTCGCCTTATCCGGACGAACGGCGATCTTTGATGCCGGTTGAAAAGGCTTTTCCTGCGTGTGATATTATCGAGACGATCAAGCAATATGATTTTACGCATCAACGTCGTGTTTCATTCGAATACATTGTTTTTAAAAATTTGAATGATGATCTTCAACATGCGAAGGCTTTGGTTTGTTTATTAGATAAAGTTCCCTGCAGAGTCAATCTGATCCGTTTTCATGCAATCCCTAATGTGTCGTTGGAAAGTTCGGACTTGGCAAGAATGGAGGCGTTCCGGGACACGTTGAATGCAGCCGGTATCGTTTGTACGATCCGAGCATCACGAGGAGAAGATATATTTGCCGCATGCGGGATGCTTTCTACGGCGAAGAAACAACAAAAAGAATAGAAATGGTTTCTTTTGAGGGAAAAGAAGCTATATTTGTATAACAAAAAAATAAACGGGTATGAAAACACATTCTTTATTGATCAGCTTTTTAATGCTTCTTGTCATTATGGGAGCATGTAGTTCGGGCCCAGTGATGAGAAATGCTACCGGTTTCGCCTATGAAATTGTTGTGACGATGGATAAAGCTGACTGGGATGCTCCTGCCGGAAAGGCTATCAAAGCCGAATTGACTTCCGATATTCCAGGATTG
>OHJT01001086.1_pt1 | contig 16272 bp, 10 predicted proteins | sample 1568651 | NCBI WGS metagenome assembly OHJT01 (sample SAMEA3879608, study PRJEB24766) | human gut metagenome | biome: human-associated habitat; feature: feces | place: USA | collected 1985/1987 | reverse complement strand
TGGGGCTCATAACCGAAGAACTGCCGAGTATATGCGTAACATCGGCGAGTCCAAAATCTACATCGTTCCCGAACTCTCTGCCGACAACGAGCAGTGGATAAATCCCGGCTTCGGCAACCCTGACCTGCAAGCGCACTACGACTACATAAAGCAGATGGTCAAGGAAAAGACTGGTCGTGCCATGCAGGAGAAAGAGCGTGAGCGCAAAGGCAAGAACGGCAAAATCATCAAAGTGGCAGGATGCTCACCCATCCGTGAGGGTGTCCTGCTCATCAGACCGGACACCACACTGGCAGATGTGCGCAAGTTTGGTGAGGAATGCCAACAGCGTTGGGGCATCACTCCGCTTCAAATCTTCCTGCACAAGGACGAGGGGCATTGGCTGGGCGGACAGCCCGAAGCTGAGGACAAGGAGAGTTTCCAAATCAATGGCAAGTGGTTCAAACCGAATTACCATGCACACATCGTATTTGATTGGATGAATCACGACACAGGCAAGAGCCGAAAACTCAATGACGAGGATATGACAGAGATGCAGACCTTGGCAGCCGATTTGCTCTCCATGAAGCGTGGAAAATCCAAAGCCGAAACAGGCAAGGAGCATTTGGAGCGCAACGACTTCATCATCGAAAAGCAGAAAGAGGAGATGAACCGTCTTAATGCCACAAGGCTATACTGTGAGCATCAGTTGGAGATGGCGAATCAAAAGGTACAGGAGGCGGAAAGTGTTACCAACGCACTCATAGAACAAGCCCATCAAAAACAGCAACAGAGTGAAGACCTTGACAGGGCTATCAGCGAGAAACGCTCCAAACTCAACAAGGAGAAAGGGAGCGAGCTTCTGAGTGCTGCTGTCGGTTGGGCTACGGGTAAGTCTAAAGCCCTGAAAGGAAAAATCGAGGATTTGCGTGATGAGATTTCCACGCACGAGGAAACCATCGAGCGGTTGCAGGGTAAAATACAGACCATGCAGAGCGACCATCAACGAGAACTGATGAAGCTGGAGGGTAAGCACCAATCCGAATTGAACCGTAAGGAGGCAGAGCATGCCCAAGAGACAACAAGGCTCAAAAATCGGATAGCATGGCAGAATCATCTTATCGGTTGTCTCAGCTTCCTACTACTCAAAACAAGCGATATTTTCCGCAAGGCGGTAAACGGCATCATCCGTTTGGCAAAGGATTATTACAAGCCTCGTTTTGCCTCGGAGCAGGTATCGGACATCAAGGATGCGCTTAACCTGTTCGGAGACGACAGACAATCACACCGAGCAGCCGGAGATTTCCTGTATCTCACAGCCAAGCAAAAGGGCGATTTGGATAGTCGGGAGCAAATCAAAGCCAAACGGGAAGTAGAAAATGTGGTGGATGGGCATTACGACTACCAGCAAAAGAGAGGCTTCTCGGTGAGAAGATAATTCTCAACACACAATAGCCTGATGTGATGAATAGTATGAATGTACACAATTCATCACATCAGGTCATTGTTTTCTAGAACATACACAAATCACCTTTGATTATTTTTCCATTTTCTATCTTCACTCGATAAAATGCAATACTACCATTTTGATTAAGTCTAACTGCTCCGTCAACAATAGTAGCTTCTACAATGCAACCAGTTTCTCTTATTTTATTGAACTTTCCCGTTATATATGAGATATATCTTTCATAATCAAGAGACTCAAATACCCATTGGGAATCATAAATAAAAGACTTGTCTAAGTGTTTTATTATTAGTTGAGGATTTAACGTGTTCCAAGCTGTTTGAATATCTTGGAGGATTTGTATTGAGACTGAATCTTTCATTAGTCTTATTTTTGTTGTTTTTAATTGTTACAAGTACTATTTGCTTATAAAGAAGAGCATTAGCATAGTAACCCAGACAATCACGCTACATATAATGACATACATGAATTTTTTGTGAATTTTATCTATTTGTGAAGAAACTTTCCCATTTATATTCTCTACAGCATCGTTAATCTTCGAAATTAAAGAATTACACGATGTAGTGATTTCTTTACAATCTCTTTGGAACGAATCCGTGTTTTTTTCATAATCTGCTCCGATAGCGGTTATAAGCGCATGCAAATTGTTTTCTATGGAAGAAAGATTCTTTACATAATTTGCAGTTACAGCTTTGATTCCTTCGTATGAATTAACAGTACTTTCAACCTGCTTTCGAGCTGATTCTACATTCCGAAGATTAGCTTCCAATTCTGACAAAGTCTTGTTTATTTTTTCGTCTATCATATTACTTGTATTTAGATACGATGTTTTTTAAACTATTCAAATGTCTCTTCAATTGAATATAAGTGGACAATTTTTGAAGATAATCCTTTCTATGTTCATCTATTGCCGCATGACTTATAAGTAAGTCTGCATACTCATCTAGAACTTTTAGGTTATTTTTTGAAGTATAGTAATCAATGACTTCTTCGTAATCATTGCAGATTTCTTCTTCTAACATCTCATTATCTTGTTGTCCAAGAAATAATGTACAAAAAATGTTTAGCAGATTGAGAACAGGGTTCATCTCTGCTGCTGCCCTACGAATAAGTCGAACTGCACCTTGCAAGTGCTTAACGTTGTCTTTCTGAGCATCATTATTAACGATGTCCGCATCAACAACTCGCATATATTTCTTGACCAGTTCAAAACTTGTTGTTTCACTTTCTAAGTGAAAATCAGTATTGGTGTCATCTTTGAGAGAAAATGGCATTTCTTGCTTCACACTTGCATCATAAGTGACAAATCCCTCTCTTGCATATTTAGAGTTGAAGTAGTAATATATAAAATCTTTTAAATCTTCATTCGTTTCTTTCCAATCCTTGTTCGATGTAATTGCCATATTGCAGAATTGCTCCATATCCAAGATACCTCTGGCTCTTTTGTCCGCAATACTTCTATATATAAATGATGTAAGATGTTTGAGGCAGGCCATAATGACACCCTCAGTTTGTGCCATCAGTTTGACATCCTCAATCATTGACTCAACTCTATCTTCTGAATAGTATTTTCGATAATAGAAACTGAGATATTCATAATAACGTGAATCATCTTGACAAATCGTTGTGATGCGAAATTGTTTCTTTGCATAATCCTCTGTGAAATCGTCTATCAGTCCAATAATGCACATACGATAGATAGCCTTTTGTATAGCATCTTTGTAATTAGTCGAACCGAAATCACGTATATAACCAAATCCACGTTCATTTTTTAGATATTTTGCTTTTGGAGTATTGAATAATGGCATCTGCTTTTCTGCCAACCGTTCATTATACCTGTCAAGGATATAATCATCTTCAATATAAGAAACATAATAGGTAAGAGTAGTCCCTTTAGGATATCTATTGATAAATTGAAGTATTCCCGTACTTTTCCCGAAAATAGTTTCGTTTATACCTGCTATTTCTTCATTGCTTATTTGCAAAGGCAACCCATTCATCAGCAACTCCATTACATACAATTCGAAATCTTCTCCAAGGAAATTGCTATCATAGAAGAATTTATTGTTAGTGTAGTCTGCTGAATATTCTTTCCATTCATTCGTCCGAGCATTTCTGTCCCAGAATTTTTTAGGCGAATACATTATGGTAGCCAATGCCATTTTCTTGTCTCTTCCAGCACGTCCTGCTTCCTGTACAAAAGACTCCAAAGAGCCCGGATAATTCAAATGAAATGTAAGACGTACATTTGACTTATCTATACCCATACCAAAAGCTTTTGTTGCCACCATCAACTGTGTATTGCCATGCAAGAATTCTTCTTGACACAGCGTATCATCGCCCCCCTTATAAGTGGAGAAGCCACTGATATTACATGTTTTTAGTTTTTTGGCAACAGAAGGAACACTTAAATTGCTTTTCTCAGAGGCACGCAAACAGAACACGATACCAGCCATATCTGTATGACTTACACTATACCAATCTTTATCAATATGTGTATAGAGATCAACAGAATTAACGCTGGATATAATATCTTTGTCTGAAATGTTTTCTCTATCTAAAAAGTGTATTTTTATATCATTGACATTTTCATCAGTCTGTATCTCTTGTATCTTTTCTGTTGCATCATTGATTGCATCAATGAGACATTCCTCTTTAATGTCACCAACCTCCCATACTTTCTTTGCATTTGAGGTGTCAACTGGAAAAATATTGTATTGCAATTCCAATCTATTGGTGTTCTCATATCTGACAGTAGCATCCTCCTCCAATGAATACGAATTTCTGCCAGAAAGTTCGCGCTCTACATCTGCTAACACATCGAATGAGGCAGTTGCTGTTAGGCCAAAAAGGGAAATGTGATTATCTGTGCCTTCAACCTCTTTTGGCAGGACATAGTTGTACAGATTACGTCCTAAATGAAGATACGCCAATCGGAAATCATGACCCCATTCGGAGACACAATGCACTTCATCAATTACACCATACGAGAAATAAATTCCTGATTCTCTCATAGAACGCAGTACTTCTCTGAAACGATGAATGCTGAGACGTTCAGGAGATAGGAACATGATTTGTATCTGAGAACCAGTAAGTTCTTGCTCACGCTTGTATGCTTCTTCCTTGTTGGATGTAATATCACTATTGATATATGAAATACAATCAATTCCTGCGTTAATCAGTCCATCGTACTGGTCTTTCATTAAACCTTTCAATGGGTCAACAACTAATGTTACACCAGGTTGAAGCATTGCTGCTAACTGATAAGTCAGCGATTTACCTCCACCCGTTGGCAATAAACCAATCACGCTCTTCAAGCCTAAAGCCCTATTGAGTATAGGTAACTGCCCAGGGCGAAAATCTTCTTTTCGGAAAATAAGTCTCAGGAAATATCTAAGACAGGACGCTATTGTTTCGTTTACAATATACTTTCCACTTGATTCCTTTTCTACGAATGATTTATATTTAATACGTTCTGTTGTATAAAGTATGCGTGGCTCATAAACTGATTTAGAAGAGCGAACAATAAAATAGCAATCGTTCTTAGCCTTGTATTTCGAGAATACTATATGTTCAAAATCGGCATACTTGTTTACAGATACATCGATGACAATGTCAAAAATATCATCTGTTTTGACAGAAGAAGCCTTTACGATATTTATGTGTGGCAACAACATGTTGTTGTAGCCATCTGTCATTGCAATGACGTTATTGTACATTTCAACTAAATCTTTGACTGCTATATCGGTAATGTCTGTACCATCTTCTATAGTTAAGACATTCCATTCCGCAGATTGGATGTCAAGTCGCCCTGTTATCATTGCTTCAACAATAGTCTTTTGTATTTGGGCTATTGCTTTTAATGATGTTTCCCTTTCCATTTTATCTCGGTGTGAAAGAGCCGAAGTAATGTATTCACTTGCATATGTTGGGACACCTCTTGATATGAGATTGCTGACAAGTGCTAAGATGGGATTTAATCCTTTGTGGATAGTCATATCAAATGGAGCCATAATTTCAAAAGCCCCATCTTTTATGCTTCTTTTCTTTTGTTCTGGCATTGTCTCCGCATAACAAGCGAATAATTGTATGGGAGCAAAACATTTGTATTTGTGAAGAACACTTTCTGCAGAATCCAGCGAGAATGCGAAACTCTTGATTAGGCATCCATAATCTCTGCCGTTTGGATGTTTACCGAATTTCGTTTCTCGATAATCCGCAAATACTTGTATGTCATTGTCTTTAAAATAGTTCTTAAAGGCATTTATTCTACTTTCGTTAAGATTGGCAGGGCCGATACACAGTACAATATGCTTTACACCAGAAGATGTAATCAATTTGGAAACACCTTTAAGACTTACAGATTCAATATCAAGTACATTGGAGAATATATGAATGGCACAAGGTTGTTCTATAGTAATACTTTGAATAGTATTTTCAGTACTATAGTCTGATGGAAGATATTCGGAATATTGTTCAACAATTACATTAGAATCGGTACCAAGTGCGTGCTTTACGTGTTGCACAGCCCTTGCTCGTGCAACCTCTGATGGTTCTTCTAGGGTTATCTTCTTTAGGCAAGACAGCAATCCCTCTTTTCTTAAGTTTTCTATAACGGCCATCGAACCTATACCTTGCCCACACCCCCAATCAAAGAGTTCTATTCCGTTACGCAATTCCTGATAAGGGAAATTTCCTTTTTCTTTTGCCCCGTCCAATGCAAAATAAAGTTTTTTACGATGCATCCTACCATAAGCCGCAAGATAAGCAGAACACAGCTCTTCCGTCTCAAGTATGGCAGTCCCATGTTCCAAAGTTCTACCTTCGGCATCGCTATATGCCCATGGCATAGAGCGAAAGCGTTGAGGTATATCGGTTTCTGCTGTATGAATTATGTTGTCTATTGTGAGAGGAGCATATTCCCCAATCTTGTCTTGATACATATTATCTTCCGGTTATTGTATCATTGTCTTTATTTAACTGATGTCGCTTCCAATTTTGCACTGCCACTTCCTTGCTTGCATTGGCATAACAATATTCGCATAAATGTGGACATGTGTTGTATTCTCCTATATCTTTGCTTTTCATACAGCCGCAGGCCGTGCGCTGTCCTTTGTCCTTGTTGTTTTTCTGAATCACTGCATATTGATTATTATCCAGAAGGATTGCATCCACAGGCATTTCCAAAGGCTCTGATTCTGCAAACAAATCAAGTTGTTGCTTGGGCTTTATGATTTCGGCTCCTAGGAAATCCATCAATTCCTTAGATTTATAACCAAAGCGCACCATCAATCGGTCGTCCACGCAGTGATTGTGCTCTACACCATCCAAATCAGCAGACTCTCCACAGGTTGCGAGAACGTAGTTCCAGCCTTTAGTCATGTTCAGACAAACGAGTTTCTCGGCAAACTCTATCATTTGCTCTTTTGTCCAATCGACATAGTGGATATGATTGCGTTCAAGATTTGCCTTAACCTTGCGGTACGACAAGATATCTGCAAAGCTGAAAACAAGTTTCTCGGTAAAGCCACGAAGCTGGTCGCCAATATATTCTATCTTCCGCAAAAGCTTGTCCATGTCTATCTTATCAGTAAGAATCAGAGGGTCGAAGCGCCAAACTACTGCGCCCTTGCCAAGTTCGTTTACAAGCAATTTGAATGTCTCGATACGCTTTTCAAGTTTTGGCACGCCCAACTCCAATCCCTCCTCTTCGTAATCATTAAGGGTGTATTGGATATAGCAACCAATCCCTCTTTCCCTTAAATAGCCAAGGTGATTAAGCAGTGGCCGAGGATTTTTCGACCAAAAGACGATAAAACGAGTATCCTCGTAAGCGACATAGCTTTTTTTTCCATTAAATGGGTTAGTCCATGCCGAATAGCCTTTTTTCAGTCGTCCCAAAAACCAATCGGCATAGAATGCAGGTATATCCGTGCTTCGGCTTACAGAAATAACAATCGGGAAGGTTGCTTTGGCAATCTCCTCGTTGTCCAATTTGATTGTTCTGTCTTCTTGTTTTTTTGTCATAGCTAGAAATCAAGACACTCTTCTTCATAAACCTTTTCACGAAGATACGAGAGCACTTTTGAATGGTTAGTTTCACCTTGGGCTTTTATGGAGTCTGGGGTCTCATGACCACCAAAAAAGTCGTTGCTAATCTTCATCTCCAAATCGTTTAGCATTTCAGCAAAGTCAGGAAGATTCTTGAAAACAGGCGATAGTGTCAAATCCTTGTACAGCATTTTTAGAGCTGCATCCCTAGATTCAAACTGAGAGAATCCCATAAAATCAAAGGCGGCATTTGTACCTATGGCGGCAGAAACGGTATATTGGAATGCTTCACGATCTATCGTCATAGATAGAATACGGTTTTTAATCGTGTTCAAGCTATTGGGATTAATCTCTATTTCCTCGCTAAGCATTAAATATGATAGACTGATGATTTGCTGTCGGTCGTCAATGTCCCTTATTGTCCCATACGATAAGAATACCAGTAAGCCATTGCCTGCCTCTCTCTTGTTATGAATCTTTTTTATACATGCAGGATCTGCTTGCATTGCTCTCCACGCTTTATATAAAGGATGGTACACACTATCACCATCCTTCCCCATTTTAATTTGCGTAAAGGCTTCTTCTACATATTTTTCTGCAATTGATTTTTCTTGACTAGCGGAAGCTGGCGAATTTGTGCTCGCAGATTCTTTTCTGTACTCCAAATCCACGCCACGATCATACATGTGCAGCACGCATTTGCAGACATTGCTATTTTTATAGTAAATGGTGAGGCCATAATCGCTGTAGTCAATCTCTTGCCACCCAAATGGAGTTTGTGCTTCTATTGGGAAACCTCGAAATTCTGCCATTTCGTTTGTTTTCCGAATAAGTTTCATTGGCTTGTCAGACATATTAGGTTTGCCCAAGTCGTCATTATATATTTTTACAATATAGCCAACACCAGCCTCAAGCCGATACCCAGGGCATCCATTCGTATTACTGATTACACTGACAGTTCGTCCACATTGCTGAAGCCCTTGAACGGGGATGTTTGATTCGTAACGTTGATGACAATCGGACTTGAACGTAAAAGGATAAAATGAGTTTCTGTTCTCAATTTCAACCTTACGTTGTTCTTCTTTTTTTCGATTCTCTTCCAAACGTCTTTCACGTTCTCGGACAATACGTTCCTGTTCCAGTTTTTGCAAATGAGCATTTTCTTCCTCTCGTCTGCGCATTTGTTCTTCTTTTTCTCGTTTCTTCTTGAAATAACCAAATGGCCACATAATTGTTATTTTTATAGTTATTGAAAACGAGAAGCGTGGTACTGCCAATAACCACGTCTTTAAGTGCAGGCCCTGAGAAAACCTTAATCAACAGATATGGTTAAGCAGCCCACGCTATAACGTGGGAACTGCCATGCCAATTCTTGTTGATTTCGTGTTTTAGTTTCTCAGGCTTCGCACTTACAAGAGTAGCATAACGCTCCTTTATTTCAAATGTCTGGAAATGGTTACCCAAATCCGACTACAAAAGTACTCAAATTATCTGAGATTCACGGTAGTCAAAGAAAAAAGTTCGCATATATTTCGCAACATTCTTGTGGATTTAAAAATAAAGCATTACCTTTGCAGTAACAAATCCCGCCCGCTTCCCGTAAGATTAGCGTACCCAGCGGGACATTTTTATTTATGGGAGTCAGATATACAAACCAAGCCATAACCACAGAGCAGCAAATTGATATTCTCAGGGAGAGAGGCTTGCTCATTGATAATGTTGAACAAGCGATTGAAATCCTAGACAACATCAGTTACTTTCGTCTTGCTGGTTATTGGCGACATTTTGAAGCAAATCGCATTACGCACCAATTTAGAGTAGGTAGCCACTTTGCGGACATCATAGACCTTTATTCTTTTGATAAGGAACTTAGAGCATTGTTGTTTACTGCAATCCAAATGATAGAAGTTTCTGTGCGCACTAAAATAATCAAGCATTTCGCGTTGGAGTTTGGAGCATTTTGGTTTATGGACGAAAGTTATGCGACCAATAGAACTCGTTTTGATGCAAACTTGTCCGTAATCCGTAAGGAGGTTTCTCGCTCTCACGATGATTTTATCACTGAGCATTTCCGTAAATATAGTGAACCTGACTTGCCTCCTGTGTGGAAAACATTGGAAGTCATCTCAATGGGTACACTATCAAAACTCTATTCTAATTTCTCGAATGCTACCGCAAAACATGCTGTGGCGAGAGAGTTCGGCTTAAATCACCACAAATTTCTGAGAAGCTGGTTAGAGTGCCTTGCCGTACTTCGCAACTGCTGCGCCCATCATTCAAGACTATCAAACCGAGTGTTCCCTGTAAAGCCTATGATGCCGGAACGTATGCCTCATACTTGGATTACTGACTTCTCGTTTCGAGAGCAAGTCTTATATCCTCAACTTTGTTATGTTGTATATTGGCTAAACTCTGTTGCTCCTTATAATACCTTCGTTCCCGACTTTAAACAACTATTGGCAAAGCATCCATCTGTCAAGACTCAATTATTAGGCTTTCCTCATAACTGGGAGCAAGAACCTTTATGGCGATGAATCTTTACTCCACATATAGCCGTTTATCCCCTTATGTCGGATGCAAAGGTAGCTAGCCTCATTGAATATGGAAAGGTCAAGCCGTAAACCGTTTGGCGTAGTTTCTTCCTCCTTCGGAGAGTAAACAGCCCCAAAACCTTTCCCCATTCATCGGCTTGGCTTAATCCTGCATCCGGCAACGGAGACAAACGACTGACGAAATAGTAGAAAAATCAACTCAAACAAGAGTTTTTTGATTTGAGAGCCTATTATTTTATTTCAGAGAGGATATTATTTAGTAGGAATAAATTGGGCAAGCGGAAGACTGCACTCCCTCCAAAATAATAGATTCCTCTTTTCCATTCCCTCGCCTCCTTTTGCGTAGTTGAGTTATTGACACATCGCTGTGCAACACGTAACTGAATCTACAAATGATAATGGAGTGGGCGAATATCCAACAAAATATCGTACCTTTGTAGAGGCTTAGGAGTAAGCCAAAATAGAAGTGGAATAACAGAAAGCAAATTGCACCGAAAAGAGAAGAAAACGCCCAATTTAGCACTCCAGCCAAGTTAAGAAACAATAAAAGCGTTAAATCTTCACCCTTTAGAATGTACAGTTAAAGTTTACGACCATATTTCTGACTTATTACTCACAAACTATTGAGCAATAACTGGTTGCAAATACATATTCTTTCTCTTATTATCCTTATTTTTCACCACTCCCGTGATAGTGAAATAGTTCCCGGCCTCTTCCTGTGCCCACAAAGGTGAAATACCCAATAGCAAAAATGCCATCAACCACCCAACTGTAATTCCAACTAACTTTTTCATCTTCGTATGATTTTAAAGGTGAACAATTCTTGTTTTCTACTTATAAGATCGTCCAGCAAAGAAAAACCCTACAGTTTTTGAAAGAAAAAAGTAAGTAAAATATTTCCAGTACAAAATATTTCTGACAGTATCACACGAGTCCGTTTTATTATAAAAGAATACAAAAATAAGAAATAAGTAACTGCTAATATGAACTTTGATCCTCTACTATTGTTCATATGCGATCAATAAGTAAATTATTCACCTTACAAAACATTTAACAGCTATGAGAACAGTTCATCTGATAGTTATTCATTGTTCCGCAACAAAGGAGAATGAAACTTTTACGGAAATAGAGTTAGAGAAATCACATCGGCAACGTGGACTTAATGGTATTGGTTATCATTATTACATCCGAAGGGATGGAAATATTAAAAGCACACGTCCAGTCCGAAAACCCGGTGCTCACGCCCGAGGACACAATCTTGACAGCATTGCTATATGTTACGAAGGTGGACTTAATCAACGTGGAGTTCCCAAAGATACACGCACGGAATGGCAAAAACACTCCATGATCGTTCTGATAAGGGCGCTGCTCACCGACTTTCCCATGTGCCATATTTGTGGGCATCGTGACTTACCTCAGATTCCGGATGATAATTCACTGATAGAACCGGAATCGTGGTTGAGAGAATGTCCCTGTTTTGATGCAGCAAGAGAATATGGTTATTTGAAAAAAGAGGTTGTGTCATATTGACACAACCTCTTTTCTTATAATATATTATTCGTTTATCTACAACTTACTTGACTTCCTCAAAATCAACAGTATCTCTGTATGAGCAACTTGCGTACACGTGTTGCAATTATATCGCAAATCCGAAAATAAGCATCCATAAGCAACCACAGCTCTTGACTGCAAAAGTACGATTTTTATTCATAAATAAGGAGATATAAACGCATAAAAATCAAAAGTCTGTGTCAATTTTAACAGAATCTCCACTTTTATCCTTACCTTTGTACATGATATTGGGGGAGTTGTACCCTAACAATTATAAGGAAACGATGCAAATTCAAAACAATACATTGATAGCGGAATGCTCGGCTTACGATTTCAAGGAAATGCTGGAACGTAAGAAGGTGAAGTCATGGCTTAAATCTGTATCGGCTTTTGCCAATACGGATGGCGGCAGCTTATTCTATGGAGTGAACGATGATGGAGTGATTGTAGGTTTAGAGAACCCACAATCTGATGCAGACTTTATCAGCGAAACCATCAAAGCAAGACTTGACCCTGTACCGGAAATACAACTTATTCCGATAGAACACGAAGGGCACTCTTTGCTTGAAGTGAAAGTAAAGGCTGGAACGCTTACACCTTATTACTATTATCAAGACGGAACACGTACTGCCTATGTACGGGTTGGCAATGAAAGTGTAGAATGTAATTCGCAACAACTTCTTTCGTTGGTGTTGAAAGGTACGCACATGACATGGGATTCTCTTCCTACCCAAGTGGATGCCAGCAAGCACTCTTTCATTATCCTTGCCAATACTTTCCGTGAGCAAACCCATCAGGAATGGAATGACAAGTATCTGGAATCATTCGGTCTGGTTACTCCTGACGGTAAACTGACCAATGCCGGATTATTGTTCGTGGATAATTGCACCGTATTCCAATCGCGTATCTTCTGCACCCGTTGGACTGGACTTTATAAAGATGATGCCATCAGTTCCGTAGAACACCGGGCTAACCTTGTGCTGCTCTTGAAATATGGCATGGACTTCATCAAGAACTACACCATGAGTGGATGGGTGAAGATGCCAAACTATCGTCTGAACCTCCCCGACTACTCCGACCGTGCCATCTTTGAAGGCTTGGTAAACCATCTTATCCATAGAGATTACACAGTAATGGGTGGTGAAGTACATATCGACATCTACGATGACCGCGTAGAACTGGTATCACCCGGTGCGATGCTTGACGGTACGCGGATTCAAGACCGTGACATATACAAAGTACCATCCATGCGCCGCAATCCTGTCATTGCAGATGTGTTCACACAGTTGGACTATATGGAGAAACGTGGCTCCGGCTTACGCAAAATGCGAGAGCTTACGGAGAAACTACCCAACTTCCTGCAAGGAAAAGAACCGCAATATCAAACGGAAGCGACTTCTTTCTACACCACTTTCTATAATCTAAACTGGGGTGAGAACGGAAGAATACCTGTCGAGGAAGTGGCTAACAGGGTAAATAGTACCCTCGAAAAATACCCTGTAAGCGAAGAATGTTCGGTCGAAAAGTTCGGTGTAAATACAAATAGGTTCGGTGTAAACGAAAAAGGTTCGGTGAAAAAGTTCGGTGTAAATACAAATAGGTTCGGAGATACATCAAAAACACCGAAGAAGGTCAGTAAAACTGCACAAAAGATAATTGACCTCGTTATTTCTGACCCATCAATCACAGCCGATAATATGGCTAATAAGATTGGTGTAACTAAACGTGCTATAGAGAAAAACATCAAAAGCCTTAGGGATATGGAGATTTTGGCTCATGAAGGTTCTGATAAAGCTGGCTATTGGCGCATTATTATTAACCCTCAAACTGAGTAATAAACATATGGTAACATCTTTCATACCATTCAGTGCTATAATTGCCGTTTTGATTATCGCCTTTTTGTTTGCCTCCTTGCCGCAAGTAAGCCACAAAACGCGATACAGAGTGCTTTATGCAATAGCCGTCATCATGTTATTTGCCGTTATTCCTATCAGTGAGTATATGGCAGGGGATACTAAAAATTCAAACAGCAATTATCTGCTTGTTCTGATATTCGATGTTGCGGTAGGTTATTTCTGTATGTACATTGCCGCATTGCTGAAATTCAATGTCCTTAAACGAAAGAATCAAGCATTGGAAAATGCCTTGACCGAAAAGCAACAAGAAAATGTAGCAATCCTATTGGAACATCAGAATGAAAAACAACAAGCACTTCAGCAAAGAGAACTTGAATGGTTAGCAGATAAAATCAAGATGTTCACTGAGGAAGAACAGAAAGCGATTCTTGCCAGTGCTTGCGCATTTGCAGAACACGGTTTGATAATCACTCCCTCAATAACCATTCAACTCAAAGATACATGTAGCCAGCAAGATCTTATGTATTTTGTTTGTTCCACCTTTTTCAACATGGGCAAGAAACGTAGTGATATTGTAAGTTTCTTATCTCAAGTCTTTCCGCTTTACTTTCCTGCAGGAGAAAGTGTATTGGCTAAAAAGATGCCGGGATGGGAAAGAGTAAAAGAGAGAAGGGAGAAAGAATGTAATTAGCGTATGTTTTCAAACCATAGAATAGAATTAAAATGAATAATACACTTATAGATAATTCCATAGAAGCACTTTCAATGACAGCAACATTGAGAAAATGCTTAGCCATTGATGGCATTAAAACAGTCAGTATTGCCACTGGTTATTGGGATATTCCCGGTTTAGCTATACTACAAGAAAATTTGAGGTCTTTCATTGAAAAAGACGGAACAACACTTCGTTTACTTATAGGTAAAGACCCTTATATATACGCAAATCAATTAAAGTCACCTAAATATAAAGATGCAAATTATCCACTGGACTTCATAAAGACTGATATCCACGAACTTAATGTTACTGAGGAATATAAAGATGCTATACGTCTGCTTCTTGATTATTGTACGGAAAACAATGATTCAAAGATTCAGATTCGTGTGTTTCGAAAAAATGAAAATGACGAAACTCAATTTTTACATTCTAAGTGTTACATCTTTGATGGAAAGTCAAACGGCATTGGTATTGGCATCGTGGGAAGTACAAATTTTACACAAAAAGGATTACAAGGTAACGCAGAATTAAACTATATTGAAACAGCTCCAAATCAAGTGTTATCGCTTGATAAAATACCAGGTAATAAATCTCATTTGATATGGTTTAATGAAAAATGGGAAATATCTGAACCTTGGAACAAACAATTCTTAGAACAAATCCTTAAATCTGCACCTATAACAGATGACGTTGAAAAAGAACGCGAAAGTGAACAACAATTATTCACTCCATACGAACTATATATCAAATTGCTACAAATTAAGTTTAGTGACATTGTAAACAAATCACTCGGACAACAAATAGAAACTTATCTGCCAGCGAACATTCACAAACTGGAATATCAAATAGAAGCTGTAAAGAGGTGTATCAGCATTATGCACGAACATGGTGGCTTTATGTTGGCAGACGTGGTGGGACTTGGCAAGACGATTATCGGTACGCTCATCATCAAGCGTTTCTTGTCCGTGCCAGAAGATGATGGCCGGGAGCGTAAAGTATTGGTCATTACTCCTCCTGCCATTCAATCGGGCTGGAAGAAAACTATTGCCATGTTCGACAAAGATTCTGACGAGAAGATTGCTCCATACATTGACTTCATTACAACTGGACGCATCGGGAATGTCTCAGAAGATGAAAATTGCGAAGATGATGATGACGACAACAGAGATTCTGGCGATTTTGGTGAAACACTCCAAGAAAAGAATTATGGCTTTATTATCATTGACGAAAGCCATAAGTTCCGTAACAGCACCACATTGATGTACCAGTCTCTTGATGAGCTGATACAGAAGATTTGTTCTAATACAGGAGTATATCCGTACGTGGGTCTTCTTTCTGCCACACCGCAGAACAATAGACCAAACGACTTGAAGAATCAGATTTACCTTTTTGAGAGAAACCACAATGATAGTACATTAAAGAAGGCTGAAAGTGGAAATATCGAAAGGTTCTTTGCTGATGTTAATCGAGAATATGAACTGCTGATAGATAAAAGCAATAACATACCGGCAGATGAACGCCAACAACGCTTGGATGCTGTATCAAAGAAACTGCGAGACTGCGTGTTAAGTGATATTCTGGAACGCCGAACAAGAACTGATGTTGAGAAATATTACAAGGATGATATGAAATCACAAGGTTTGGTATTTCCAAAAATCGTTGGACCCAACAATCTTAAATACATCATGGATGACGAGTTAGCTCAACTATTCTCTGATACCATGACAATCATCGCTCCGACGGAGGCAGAAAAGTTGCAGACTGACGAGTGGCTTAAATACTTCCGCAATCGTGCTATTGAATATTTTGTAGACCCTGCCAACGAAAGAAAACATACAGGTCGAGGCAACCGAGGTGTCAACGACGTTGCCAAGCAGGTTGCTACAATCATGCAGATTCTTCTTGTGAAGCGTCTTGAAAGTTCGTTCACTGCTTTTACTCAATCCCTACTGAACCTGCGACGTTACACAGAAAACATGATTAAAATGTGGGAAAACGACACAATTTTTGTTTGCCCGCAAATTGATGTAAACAAAGAACTTGACTATGAATCCAAGACATTGAAACGTGGTAAACGTGTTTCTTTTAATGATTGCGTAGAAG
>OHJT01001075.1_pt1 | contig 16349 bp, 16 predicted proteins | sample 1568651 | NCBI WGS metagenome assembly OHJT01 (sample SAMEA3879608, study PRJEB24766) | human gut metagenome | biome: human-associated habitat; feature: feces | place: USA | collected 1985/1987 | reverse complement strand
CTGTTTCATCCTGCATAATCAGTTTGCGTTCAAATTCATCAATCTTTTTCACTATGCCGGAATGCGTGAGATATGCTCCTCCGGATTTTTTATCATCAGGCACGAAATAAGTTATTGATATTTCCTGTTCTGTGCCGATATTATCTCTAATCATATTTAACTGGTCATTTAATTTCATAATGACTTCATCGCTTAACTCTAACCGTTCATCTGTTAGCCTTGCAGTCTCTTTAATGGCTGCATCGTGTCCTGTAAGTGCCGCAAAAGGTGCAAACTGTGCTGCTCTGTCGTGAAGTGACATACGAGGATGGTTCTTCGATGTCGGATTCGGCAGATTGATTATATCGTCATAGGAATGTTCATCCATCTGTTACAGCACCTCCTTTGCTCGACAAACTTGAATTTATAGTCCTCTCAAAACCAATTTGCTTTTTCTTCTCGAAATACGGGAATATCACTATCTCGATATGGATTGTAATTATGAAGATTGCAACCAAACTCTTTTAATGATTTTATTTTGTTATCCTGTGTCCATACAATTAAAGATATTCCGTCAAATTCTTCAACATTTCCATTATTCATTTTGCTTTTAAAATACCACTCCACGATTGTTTGATTGCCTTGATGAAAAAATTGCTTAATCTCCCAGACAAGAACACTTCCGCGTGTATTCCATTCGTCAAACCAGTGCTTTACCGTTTTGCGGTTTTCATATTTAGGACTCCAACTCTCAGTATATACAACATCATCTGTAAAAATATTGTCAATTCCTAAATCTGCTTTCTTAATCCACATATCAAACCATAATCGGATAATTTTTTCTCTCTCGTTCATAAAGTACCTCCATAACTTCCGATTTTCTCAATTCTCCAAACTTGAATTGACCGAGCTGATAGTTACCGTTTTCTAACACTCCATTCATCATCTTGAGCTTTTCTTTCAGCATAGTAACCGCAAGGCATATCCTTTAGAATACCAACAGAATTATCTAAGTCGAATACTGATTTTAAGGATACTAACTTTGCTTCGTCTGTTTCATGTGCTTTTCCACATAGAAATTGCCACATTCCATCATCTTCATCATGTGATACATACAAAATAGGTTCTCCATTCTCTAATATGTGGCAACAGGTTATTGTAGCTGTATTTGGTGCATCATAAAATGGGAATTTCATATTTAACACTCCTTTCAAACTTGAATTTTATAACTTATCAATCCCAATATAATATTATCATATGGTCTATCTTCTTGCGGTCAGTCAGCTCTATAATATGAGGATTATTCTCTTCCTGAGCTATAATCCATACTTTATAGTTTCCACATTCATCACTATCTCCAACAAAAGAAATATTACTTGGTTCAGCAACACCACTTTTTTCAATATATCTCTCTATTTGGGAAATAGGTAAAACTGTGTCAATCCAAAGAGCATCGGCGTATGTTGATTTTTCTCCTTTACTATTTGTGATTTCATAGCCATAAGTAGATACATAAATTACACTATCTGAGTCAGCAGACTTAATCTGTGCTACAAAGTTTTGTAAAGGATTAATATCTTCTTCGTCTAAACAAAAACTATTATAATCCTTACTTTTTTTATCAAAGTAATTATCAAATCCCATCAGAACATCATCATTCAAATCAAATTTTCTTGAATTAAAAACTATTTCTAATATGCCCATATTTTATTCCTCAAATTCCAGTTTATTTAAGCCTTATGACCGCCGATTTGCTCGTTTCGGTCTTTGGCGGTTGCACCTTCTTCAAGGTTCATTCCCTTCAACACAGCATTCTTGCCAAACTTCTTTTTGATACTCAGCATTGCTTCTTGCATACGCCTTTCCCGTTCTAATTTTTCTTCTTCCTCCGCCTGCTTCTTCCTCTGTGCTTCGTAATCGGTAAAGAGGTCGAGTTGCTGGTATTCATCTTCCTGCTTGACGGATTTTTCATCAACAAGTTTATTCGCTGTGATTGTTATTCTGCGTACAAGCAAATGCTCGTCAACTATCCTGTCATACAAGTCCATCACGGCGTTGGTAATCAATCGAGTAGAGGAAGTCTTTTTCTCAAGATTCGCTGTTCCGTGTGCGTGCTTTGGAACTTTGCGTCCATATCGGTCAATCGTAACCTCGCCTTTGTATTGATATTTTAGGTTCGGATTACTTAAATTCTCAATATCATAGCCGATTGTCAACACAAGCTGGTCAGTTACAAGTCCTTTATCCACCAAATCAAGCACCATTTGGTCGGTCATTTCTTTTACAATCAACTTTGCCTTTTCGTAATCATACGGGCAGTGAAGTACCTGTCCTGAACATACACTATTGGTTTCCGGCTTATAGGCTTTGACCTGCTCCATCGTACAAGGTTCATATCCCCAAGCATGGTCAATTAGCAATTCCGCATTGATTCCAAACAGCTTGTAGAGCAGTTCTTCGTTATACAGTTCATTCGACTTTCCGATGGAACACCTTGCAATATCTCCCATAGTAAAAAGTCCATGTTCTTCCAGTTTCTTTGCATAGCCTTTACCAACTCTCCAGAAATCTGTAAGCGGTCTATGATTCCATAGCTGTCTGCGGTAAGACATTTCATCCAATTCGGCAATTCGCACACCGTCCTTGTCCGGCTCAATATGCTTTGCCACGATATCCATTGCAATCTTACACAAGTACATATTCGTGCCGATTCCGGCTGTTGCCGTAATTCCTGTTGTTTTCAAAACATCCTGTATCATCGTCATGGCAAGTTCCCTTGCAGTCATCTGATAGGTATTCAGATAATTGGTTGCATCTATGAATACTTCATCAATCGAGTACGGGAAAATATCTTCCGGAGCAATGTATTTCAAGTAAACACTGTAAATCTTGGTACTATATTCCAGATAGTATGCCATACGAGGTGGTGCAACGATATAATCAATCTCCAATGCCGGATTCGCATTTAATTCTGTACTGTCATCAGACGAACCAGTAAATGTACGATTTAGTGCTTTCCACCTTCGGGTATTATTAGCTTCTTTTACCTTTTGCACGACTTCAAACAAGCGTGGTCTGCCGGGTATCCCATAACTTTTTAATGACGGAGATACCGCAAGGCAGATGGTTTTCTCTGTCCTGCTCTTATCTGCAACCACAAGATTTGTTGTCAATGGGTCACGATTTCGTTCTTTACACTCCACAGAAGCATAGAATGATTTAAGGTCGATTGCGATATAGGTCTTTTGCTTTGCCATCATTCTATGCCCCCTTTTAAAAATCCTTTGAGTAAATTATGCTATCGTTAGTGTCAATCCTCGGTATAAAAACCATCCAATACATATGTTGTGACTGGTGTTATATACAATTCATATTTAATAACCAGTCTGATTAAATCATTTCCGTCAATCAGTGTTATCGGCGTACCTTCTCTCGCAGCCTCTCTTGCCTTATTGGTAAATCGGCTATTAGTAATAAATACTCCATAATCGGCTTGATATTTGTTCATCGCCCCAAGAAATTGATTGATATCCGGCTCACTCACTGGATTTGAATTAAATCTTTTACACTGAATAACCACTCTGGTTGTTCTAAAATCATCGGCATCTACGTGATATCCATAACCATCAATGCCACCATCATTTGACACCTGAACGCCTTTGTTGGTAAACTCCACTCCCATCTTTGTAAGAAGTGCTCGTGAAAATTGTTCAAACTTTGCTGGAGACATATTAGCGATTGCACTCTGAAGTTTTACCTTGAAATCATCTAACAATTCGTCATCTGTGGATTCATTCTCCTCGTCTTCAACCTCCAGTGTTTCTACTGGCTTGTTTTTCGATTTGTTCTTAGTCGAATGTTCCTCCCAATAGCTTCGAGCCTTATCCCTTACTTCTGTCTTAACATCAAAATCTGTTAAATCTACATTTGCTCCATCTTGAGTAAGTGTAATCTTTGGATTGAATTTCACATAAGATATGAGTCCGACATAACTAAGCTCTTTAATAGCAAAATTAAACTTAAAATCAAATTTTTTGTACTGATTTCCTGTTTTATTAGATGTATATAGTTTCTGTTCAAATTCAGCAATATGCTCATCTAACTCACTAATTCTGTCTCTAATTTCAGAACGCTCTAACTGTCCACCTGCTTCCTGAAGGACTTGAAGGATTGGTTTAATAAGGTATGATACTTGTTCTTCTGTATTTAAATCGTCATAAAACATATTTACATTTACACCTCTCATTTACTGTGCATACTTCTTGAAATTCTCTGCCTGCTCAAGAACTTCCTTGTAAACATCATCAATGGTTACTGGCGGATAGCCGAACTCATCAAGCAGCAATATCAAATCCACTTGCAAGTTTGCCTTAATATCATCACGGGCAGACCAATCGGTATAGCGTGACTTATCATCAACAATCAACTTTATCCTCTTGGATAGTTCAATCATTTTATCGTCCGGATATTCAAACTCAAACTTCTTGGAAACTGCTTTCAAAATATCATAGAAAGCTTTTTCTTCATAATCTATACCCATATTCTTGAAGGAGTTCTTTTCTGTTTTCAGTTCAGACAACAACTGTGCAAGCTGCTCCGCAACATCATCAAGGACTTCGTTGGCATACGCTTCATCACGACGACGGTTATTATACTCATCAACAACTTTCTTGAGTCTGTCTGCAAATTCCACACCCATAATCTTATTGACTTTCTTAAACTCGTCAATCGCCTGAGAAAGAAGTCTTTGAAGTATCTTGATTTTCGTATTCGGCAACTGAATAGCATTTATCTTATCCATATACTCATCGCTGAAAATGTCCACCGATATATGCTTTCCGGTTTCAAATAATTCCTCAATGCCATCAGACTGAATTGCACCCTCAAGCATTTTGCGGACACGAGCGTTCATCTGCTCAATATCCGGTGCATCGCCTTTTGTCAACTTGAAAAGGATAGAACGGACAGCACAATAAAAATGGATATAATCCTTATCTTCAACAGAGAATTTCTCACTTGAACTACAAAGATTAAATGCCTGCTTCATTCTCTTGACTGCTGCCATAAATCTTCTTTCCAGTTCTTCAGACAACTGCACATACTCAACTGCACGATTCAGGCAGGCAAGCTGTTCAGTAGGAGAACCGTTGAAGAAATCACTACTGTTAAAGTTGTGGAACATCTGACCAAGAACTTCTAACTGGTCTTTTACAATCGTGATAGACTGCTCCACACCTTCAAATTCTTCGCTCTCAAAATTCGTATATTTCTTGAGGGCAGTGTTCATGTTTTTTTTGATACCTATGTAGTCAACAATCAAGCCTTTATCCTTGCCCTCGCATACACGATTTACACGGGAAATCGTCTGAATAAGGGTATGCTGCTGAATAGGCTTATCAATGTAAATCGTATCAAGCTCCGGCACATCAAAACCAGTCAGCCACATATCTACAACAATGGCAATCTTAAAGTTTGACTTCGGATTTTTGAACTGACGGTCAAATTCTTTCCTATCCTCTTTTGTGCCAAGCATATCAAAGAGGTCTTTTTCATCATCTTTATTACGAGTCATAACCAACTTAATTTTTTCCATTGGCTTCAACTCTTTTTTATCTTTTTCACTCAGAACAACCCCGTCATCACAAATCTTCTTTTCTGTCCATTCCGGTCTGAGTTCCTTTACTATTTTATAGAAATCGTATGCTATATTTCGGTTGGAACATACAAACATTGCTTTGCCTGCTACGGTTGCACCTTCTGCCACACGGGTTTCATAATGCTTGATAAAATCCTCCGCAACAGCACGAAGTCTATCAGGGTCGCCAATAATAACTTCCATTTTAGCAACTGCTTTCTGACTTTCTTCTACTTGATGTTCATTTGCTCCCTCAAGCTCACACTGTGCATAATATTCTTCAATCTGTCTTACCTTGTCCTGATTAAGCATAACCTTAGCTGCACGACCATCGTAAACAAGATTAACTGTAATACCGTCCTTAACAGCTTCCGTCATTGTATATGCGTCTACAACACCACCAAAGACTTCGATTGTTCCATCAACCGGAGTTCCGGTAAATCCAACATAAGTTGCATTTGGTAAAGAGTCGTGCAGATACTTTGCAAAGCCATAGGTTTTCTGAACACCTGACTCTGTAATCTTAACCTTTTGGTCGAGATTGATTTGGCTTCTGTGTGCTTCATCAGAAATACAAATAACGTTCGTTCTGTCTGTAAGAAGCTGCAAATCCTCTGTAAATTTCTGAATGGTAGTCAGATAAACACCGCCACTCTCTCGTCCTTGAAGCTCCTCACGAAGTTTCTCACGGGACTCAATACTTACAACAGTTTCATCTCCGATATATTTCTTTGAACCTACAAACTGTTTGGAAAGCTGGTCATCAAGGTCTGTTCTGTCTGTAATAATGAGAATAGTCGGGGAAGAAAAGTATTTGCTTTTCATCAGCATACGGGTAAGGAAAAGCATTGTATAACTCTTGCCGCACCCTGTTGCTCCGAAGTATGTACCACCTTTACCATCTCCTTCAGGGCGAAGATGAGCCTTGATATTCTCATACAATTTATTTGCCGCAAAGAACTGTGGATAACGGCACACTATCTTCAAATCCTTATCTGAGTTATCCGGAAAATAAATAAAATCTTTGATAACTTCAAGCAAACGGTCTTTTCGGAAAAGTCCTTTTATCATTGTTACAAGAGAATTGATACCGTCCAGTTCTTTATCGTCTGAGTTTATCTTTCTCCACGCATAGAAGAAATCATATGGGCTGAAGAAAGAACCATATTTATTATTTGCTCCGTCACTGATAACAACAAACGCATTGTATTTGAAAATCTCCGGAATATCTCTACGGTAACGGATTGTAAGCTGCTTATATGCGTCCATTATGGTCGTATTCTCTTGTACCGCACTCTTAAATTCAAGAACAACAACAGGAATACCATTTACGAACACAATGCCATCCGGAATACGCAACTGATTATTTACGCCTTCAATTTCAAACTGATTAACCACTTTGAAAATATTGTTTTCGGGAGTGTCGAAATCAATAAGTTCAATATAGAGGTCTTTCTGCGTTCTATCCTCACGGTTAAGAATAAATCCATCGCAGAGCAACTTAAATACAGCTTTGTTTGCTTCATAAATCGTACCGGAAATATTACGCAGCATTAGAATGACACTATCCACCTCACTCGGTGTGATACCATCTTTCGCATAGCGATTATAGAGGTATTGCTTCAGGTCGTCCGTAAGCAAAACCTCTGTCCTTTCTCTATGTATCTGGTCGCCGCTGACATAGGTGTACCCCTCGTCTTTGAACAACTCCATTATTGACATTTCCAATGCGTGTTCATTAAAATTTGCCATTGCGTTCACTCCTTTTTATCAGCATATATCTCTTTCAATATTTGCTTATGTCGCTGTTCCATTTCATAATCCTGATATTTCAGTCCCAATTTTGCAAGCATTAGAGTTCCTTCCATATCATCTATATTTCCATAACTCACTGCACGGCTCACTCCAGTCAATGCCCCAAGTATTAGCCTTGTGCAATCAAGAGCAAAATCTATCAACTCCTGAATGTCAGGATATGTAACCGGATTTTTGTCCCATACCTTTTCTTCTGCTAAAATATGTTTCTCATCATTATGAGCATATATTTTATTTCTTTGAACACGAATATTCTCTTGTTTCTTGCTAAGAGAGCAAAAACGCTTTTGATATAATTCTAAAAGCCCTGAAAATGTCAGATTAACTCGTACTGGTACTTTTTCAAAATCAGGTGTATCAAACAGTTTTAGAATTTCTCTTTGGCTTTTCACTTCATTTTCATAGAAACATTCTTCCGTTGGTTTCAAATGATGCTGGTATGGCACTTGAAAAGAATATTCTCTACCCTCTTCCTTAATTGTTACTATATCTCTATATTCTGGAAATAAGTCCAAATTATCTCTGCAATACTTTAAGAGCAACCCAACTGAAACAACGTCTTTTGTTTTATCATACAATTTTGCAATTTCCATAAAACAAGCCTTTTGCAACGCCCCATACACTACTTGATAAAAGGCAGGAGAAAGATTCATTTCATCGTTATACTTCTTGCTCATTTCTCTATACTGCATCATAATTGCATAATACGCATTAGCGTCAAATGCACTTTGATATAAATCCTCTGCAAGTTTGATTAACTTTTCTTTATCCATTTTTCACACTCCTTGCAGTAAATGATAATTTAGTAGCTTGATAATTTGGTTAAAAGTGTATCTTTCATATCACAAAGCATTCGTATTTCATTTGTATTAGAAAAAATTAAAGCATAAATTTTGGTGGCTATTTCCCCAAACCTTTCAAGTTCCTCGTCCGAAGGTACAGGAATTTCAAACCTTTCAAGTTCTTGTTTATTTATTGCTTCACGAGTCGAACCGGATTGACCAATACCAAGTAATTTTGCTTTATTTTCAGATGTACATAAAGTACACATTATATAATAGCTCATATTTTTACCTTTATATGGTCGGATAATCATTACATGTTGGTTGACTCTGGCGGGCAGAACATCATCAGGAACTACACAACATCGGGTAACTGATACTCCAGTTATATTAAATAATACATCTGCCTGTTGTATTTCCACATTTGCCAACGCATTTGCTTGAATTTGAGAGATATGAGCCAACTCCGGATACGAAAAGAAATAGTCAAAAACATTCATACTACGGATTAGCGATATTCCTTTATCAAAATATGCAGCTTTTCCACCTTTAGGAGTTGCACCACTACCTATTTTGGAACATAAATCTGCAAGAGGTTTTGTTATATATGTGTTTTGTGATTCCAAAAACATTTTTTTATATATAATCTGTAAAGTTGAAACTAAATTATCATTTATCTTCTGTTTCAAAGCTATTCTATCGGTTATTGTCTTGTAGGCTTTCACAATTTTTCTCTGCTTTTCAATATCTGGTACTGGAAGTTCCACCTTACACATTTCCTCCCAATCCATTACTTCACGTACACTGCCGTGCGATTTAAAACGAGCATATCTATCAAATTCAGGGCGGCTAAACCACAACATTAAATATTCCGGCAAAAGTTTCTCTGTATCTATCACCTCAAATACTGTATAAACATTGCTTACAAGCCCTTCTTCATAATCTTCAAGCAATGCAATAGCGATTTTATCTCCTCTACGAGAGGTATCTGGTATATATGTGAATTGTCCTTTTTTAACTATCTTATACTTTGTAAAATCTGTCCCAACAGTATTTGCAATAGACTGAATAAACTGCTTTTGTACAGAAACACCTAAGAGATTTTCTTTTTTACCTTCCTTATTGCGAATATCTACCTGTCGTATATATTCCCCAAGAAATCTGTATCCTTCTTTCATTCCTACCACCTTAACCAATGTATTTTCTATGAGCAATTTTCACATTACTCTGCTTAACCATTGCATATTGCAATGTAGTATCTATTCTTTTATGTCCCAAGAGCTGCTGAAGCTGCTCTATTGGCATTCCTTTGTCTATTGCCATTGTCGCAAGTGTTCGCCTGAATTTATGAGGGTGTACCTTATTTAGTCCCAATCGTTTTCCAAGCTGTCGTAATCTCACTTCAATACCTCCGATATTCATTCGATTATACGGAAATTGTAATGATACAAAAAGTGCCGGATTATCGTCCTTTCGGCTATTCAAGTAGTTCTGCAAATGTATTTTTGTTCTTGCATCAAAATAAACTATTCGCTCTTTATCCCCTTTACCGAAAACAACACATTCTCTTTCGTTAAAATCTATATCCTCACGATTTAGCAACACCATTTCTCCGACACGCATACCCGTTGAGGCAAGCATATCAATCATTGCCAAGTCCCTGAGTTCCTTGCAATTATCCCTCATCAATTCAAGTGCTTCATCAGAGTAGGTTTCTTTAATGTTCGTTCCGGTCTTAACCTTATGTATTCGCCTGACCGGACTTTTCAAAATATAATCCTCGTCCTCAAGCCAAGAGAAAAAACTGGAAAGTATTCGTCTTATATTATCTATCGTAACCTTACTTGATTTTTTCTTAGCCTGATACTCGGTCAAATAGCAACGAATATCGTCGGTCACAATATATTTGATACCCTTTCCAATGCCATCAAGCATCGATTGTATCGTTGCATTATAGTATTTCAAGGTTTTCTCCGAACAGCCTTCAATACGCTTTGCCGATAGGAAAGATTCTACTAAATTCTGTTCTGAAAGTTCCTTATCTCTTTCTGTCTTTGTTACCTCATAATCAAAAAGTGTATGCTGCAACACCTCTTGCAATCTTTCTGTCTGTGCGTTATTCAGGTAAGGTAACATTCCTTGAATAACATCTGTAATTAGGTTCTTTTTCATAGTCAATTCTCCTTTTGTTTTTTAAGAGAACGACTACCAGTGGCAGTCCCTTGTTTTAACTCCCGCCACTGATGGGAGTTCTATTGTAAATGATAATTTAGATGCCACAATATATGCCAAATTTCAAGATATGTTTCAGAAAAACAAGGAGATATTGTTTTCTGGTGAACAACTTGAGGATTGGTGTATAAAACCACTCTCATTTTTAGCTGATTTTAAATATGGAAAGATGGCAACATCAGAAATTCTATGTGAAAAAGGCTTTCCAGTTTATAGTGGTTATCGTATTGTAGGATATTGCAACAAATATATGTTCAAGGAACCGCAACTAGTTGTTCTTGCAAGAGGTGTAAGTGGTACAGGCGAGGTGCGAATTTCTCCACCTTGCTGTCATCTTACAAATCTTTCGATTGCTGTCCTACTTTATGATAGAACATATATAAACTACTTATTATATTACCTTGAAAATGACAATCTAATTTCATTGGATTCTGGCTCAGCTCAGTCGCAAATTACCATCAACGATTTGTCGATGCACAAAGTAATGTTGCCACCTTATAGTAAAGTAGTTGAATTTGATAATATTGCAAAGCAACTTAGGTCAATCATTGATGAGAATAATAAAGAAATTGAAGTATTAGAAGAATTAAAAAAGGTTCTTCTAACTACCATTTCAAGCCGCTAAATTATCATTTATCTTCTGTTTAGTTTCTATTCTTTCATTCAAAACCTTATAAGCATTTACAACAAGCTGTTGAAAATCCATTGGTGGAATTTCAAATGGGACTGCACACATATCCTCCCAGTTAAAGAATTCCGTGGCACTACCAGTTGACTTATATCGAGCATATCTATCAAATTCGTCCCTACAAAAGAACATGTACAAATAATCTGGCAGCAATTTATCAAGATATTCCTGCTTAACTCTAAATGCGACATAATCATTCGTAAAAATATACTCTCTATCGGTATTATTGTACGCCATACCGATTTTTTCTCCATTGCGAGTTGTACGTCTATTAAATACAAACTCCTGCGGTCTTAAAACAATGAATTTCTCATAAGTACGTCCAATTAAGTTTGCCCTTGTTTGCATCATCTGCTTTGTATTAGAACAACCTCGAACATCTTCAATACCATATTTCAAATCAGAGTTTGTTCTGGATACCATTTCAATATATTGTCCTAACTGATTATAATTCGATTTCATATCCCAACTCCTTAAATACAGCAAGCAAATCTGATTTGGATTTTTCCTCTTGAACAAGAAGTTCTTTGAGTTCTCCCTGCAACGACTTCATTTTTGTATCAAAGTCGATGTTCTCATCACGATTGACAAACTCAATATATCTGCTCGGTACAAGAGTAAATCCTTTTTCCTTTACTTCATCAAAAGAAGCAGAATAGCAAAACTCCGGCACATTCTCATAAGTTTCCTCATAGCCTTCCTGCTGCCAGTTATGATATACACTTGTAACTTTAGCTCTATCTTCCTCTGTCAATTCAATGTACTTCTTCTCATAAGGACTGCCCATCTGTCGTAAATCCATAAAGAGTATTTCATCTTCTCGGTTACGATAGCGTTTGAGCTTTCCGTTCTGTTCCACAACACGAGCCTTTTTATTCTTATTGAGTACCCAAAGGGTAACGCTGATGTCAGTGGTGTAGAAAAGGTTTCTCGGAAGAATAATAATCGCTTCTACCAAGTGATTTTCTATAAGCTGCTGTCTGATTTTTAGCTCTGTACCATCATCAGATAATGCACCATTGGCAAGCAGGAAACCTGCTACACCGTTTTGAGAGAGTTTGGAAACAATATTCAGTATCCAACCATAGTTTGCATTACTTGTCGGCGGAACTTCATAGCCGTTCCAACGAGGGTCATCTACAAGCTCATTTTCGGCTCTCCACTGCTTCTGATTGAAAGGCGGGTTTGCCATAATGAAATCTGCTTTAAGGTCTTTGTGCTGGTCATTGGTAAATGTATTGGCTGCCATTTCTCCAAGATTTGCAGAAATACCACGGATAGCTAAGTTCATTTTTGCCAGTTTGAAAGTGGTATTTGTGTATTCCTGACCGTAAATAGACACTTTCTTTTTATTACCGCTGTGTGCTTCTACGAACTTGATGGACTGCACAAACATACCGCCCGAACCGCAACAAGGGTCATAAAGTATTCCATCGTAAGGCTCAAGCATTTCGGCAATCAGGTTTACAATACACTTTGGTGTGTAGAACTCTCCTTTACCTTTTCCTTCTGCAAGAGCGAACTTACTAAGAAAATACTCATATACACGACCTATAATGTCGTTCTCTTTATCATCAGTGTTGATACGATTGATTTCATCAAGCAAAGAAGCCAACTTTGCCGTATCAATATGTAAGCGGGAGTAATAGTTATCCGGCAAAGCACCTTTCAGTGCCGGGTTGTTCTTCTCAATCGTATAAAGTGCTGTATCTATCTTTAGGGCAATATCATCCTGCTTTGCATTTTCAATAATGTACTTCCAACGGCTTTCTTCAGGAAGATAGAATACATTTTCCTGAGTATAAAACGGCTTCATATCCGCATACTTTTCGCCGTGTGTAGAAATAATCTTATTACGGCATTCCTCAAACTTGTCACTGGCAAATTTAAGAAAGAATAAACTCAGAACAACGTGCTTATACTCCGCAGGCTCAACAGAACCTCTCAGTTTATCAGCACTTTTCCAAAGTGCTTCTTCCATTGATATTTCTTTCTTTGGTTTAGCAGCCCTTGCCATCTATAATTACCTCCGTGTTTTAATCTTCGTCTAAAATAACTTCGCATATATCTCCAATGTCACAATGAAACACCTGACATATCCTCATCAGTACTTCAAGAGATACCGGCTCATTCTTATTTATCTTCGTTGCAGCGTATGATGTAATTTCGGCTGCACGCATTAAATCCTGTCTTTTCATTTGATTGTCAATCATAAGTTTTTGAAGTTTGTTATAGCATATCTTCATCAGTAACACCTCTTCATCTTATAATTCTTCTTCGTTACAGTTAGTCATTTAACATTATATATTAAATTTTCAGGCATTTCAAGATTTCAGGCAGAAATGTAACCTTTCAGACACTAAGGTGTCACTTTTTGCAAACACCTAATGCAACTCTTCTAAAGTAAGTGCCTAATCAGAGGGTGGATTGTGATTTGACCTTGAAGCCGTCATAATTAGAGTCAGGAAATGCAAGCATTTTACTCCATTTCAATGATAGAATGCGAGCGTTTTACTCTATGTTAATGCGAGGTCAAAGATGAATACACGCTCACTCACCCCAGAAGAACGTTTCGAACTTGTTATGGAATGCCGCAGCAGCGGCCTTTCCGATTATCAGTGGTGTCAGGAAAAAGGCATCAATCCCGGCACCTTCTACAATTGGATCGCAAGATTTCGAAAGAAAGGCTATCCAAATATTCCCGAACCAACAGGAAGAACTTCTACTCACAAGGCTGCGAAACAGGAAGTTGTTAAACTGGATATACTGCCAGACACATCACCAGATCCACAATTCAATACACTATCATTCAATCAGCAGTCATTTTCTGCTGCGAGCGAGATAAATTGTTGTGATGTTGCAATAGAAATATGTACCGGTAATTCTGTGATCCGGATGTCCAATAATATCGATCCACAGCTATTTGGTATGGTACTCAGTCAGCTGGGAGGTCTGAAATGATCGGCGATATTTCCATGGCTACTAACATCTACATCATTACCGGTTATACCGACATGCGAAAGTCCATCGATGGGCTCTATGCTTTGGTTATGGATAAACTTAATGAAGAGCCAAACCGGTCTTCCATATATCTGTTTTGTGGCAGACGTGCAGACCGTATCAAAATTTTACTCCGTGAATCCGATGGCTATGTCCTTTTATACAAACGCCTTAATGCTGATGTACAAGGCAGATTTCGATGGCCACGCAATACCAGCGAGGCAAAATCCATCACATGGCAGCAGCTGGACTGGTTGATGTCAGGCCTTGAAATCGAGCAGCCAAAGGCACTCAAAATTCCTTGATTCCAAGGACTTCAGCCACTAAAAAGCCTTCTGATTTCAACACTTTTCTCTTTTTTTGTACTACCGTATGTGGTAAAATATATACAAGAGAAAAGGAGTTTCATTACTATGGCACAATCAGCAAATGATGTCCGTATCAAAGAGCAGAAGGACACGATCAGCCAACTGAATAAAACGATCGAAAATCTGAACAGAACGATCGAGCTTCTGCATAAACAGATCAGTGATAACGAAACATTGATGGCTGAAATGAAAGCAGAGATGGCACTTCTCAGAAAGAAACTTTATGGTTCTTCAAAGGAAAGAACCGTGCCTGTGGATTCTGATCAGCTGAACTTCTTCAGCAAGTTCGAAAATGAACCGGAACCAATCCCGGAAATCATCGAGCCGGAATTCATTGAGGTCACTTACAAAAGGTCGCGTAAAAAGAAACCTACTTTGGAAGAACAATTCAAAGATATTCCTGTGAAGCAGGTTTTTATCAATAATTTAACGGATGAAGATAAAATCTGTCCGGTCTGTGATGCTGCGATGAAATCCATCGGTACTGAAATCATTCGCCGGGAAGTTGTTCATGTAAAGCCAAGCATGTACATGGTCGAATATATTGCAACAACATACAGCTGCCCTGTATGTAAAGATACGGAAGACCCTCAGTTCATCAAGGACGGTGAAGCTCCAAAAGCTCTCATTGAAGGAAGCTACGTGTCCCCATCTTTAGCAGCATGGGCATTCTATCAGAAATTTGCCATGTCACTTCCGTTCTACAGGCTCGAAAAGAGTTTTGAGGAACTCGGAGCGAAAATCAGCAGAACGACAATGGCTAACTGGGCTATCCAATGTAATGAGAGATATTTCAAGCCAATGACGGAGTACTTCCACCGTAAACTCCTGGAAAGAAAGTTCCTGATGATGGACGAGACCCCTCTACAGGTGCTCAATGAGCCGAATAAACGGCCTGAAAGCAAATCCTATGTCTGGCTGATGCGTTCAGGCGAAGATGGACAGCATCCGATTGTATATTATCGCTATTCTCCAAGCAGATCCGGAGATACAGCATTGGAACTGCTGGACGGTATTACATCCGGAACATATCTAATGTGCGATGGATACTCCGGTTACAACAAGCTGAAAGATATCAGACGCTGCACATGTTACGCACATATCAGAAGATATCTTTATGAGGCGATCCCGTCAGGTCGAGGTAATGATTTGACACACCCTGCAGTACAGGGAGTAATGTACTGCAACAAATTATTTGAGTATGAGCGTAGATACGCAGAAAAAGGACTATCCTTTAAACAGCGTCAGAAGCGCAGACTCAAAGACGAGAAGCCTGTAATCGAGGCTTTCTTGGCGTGGGCTGATTCGCAGCCGGTCACTGGAAATGGCAGATTGTCCAAAGCCATCACATATATCAGGAATCGACGTAATTTTATGCTGACGTTCCTTGAAGATGGACGCTGCAGCCTCAGTAACAACCCTAGTGAAAATTCTATCAGACCGATCACAGTTGGTCGCAAGAACTGGCTGTTCAGCAATTCCGTTGAGGGCGCTGAAGCCAGTATGGGTATCTACACGATAGTTGAAATGGCCAAACTTCATGGTATCAGCCAGTACCGATACCTGGAATATTTACTTGAAAATCGTCCATCTGCCAACATGACAGATGAGGAATTAGATAAATTAGCACCTTGGAACGAGGATGTTCAGAAAGTATGCTGTAAATGCGAGAACTCCGATATGGAGTAAAATGCTTGCATTTGCATTTTACCTGACACCCTCAGATTAGGCGCTTACCTTCTAAAGAATAATAAAAATGAGATGCCGAAGCACCTCAATTATACATTCTATTATTAACATTCAATGCAATCATTGCTATGACCTTTTCTATCGGCGGCTCTTTTCCGTCC
>OHJT01001070.1_pt1 | contig 16466 bp, 15 predicted proteins | sample 1568651 | NCBI WGS metagenome assembly OHJT01 (sample SAMEA3879608, study PRJEB24766) | human gut metagenome | biome: human-associated habitat; feature: feces | place: USA | collected 1985/1987 | reverse complement strand
TTCAAAATGAACACGACCACATCTTGTGGATGGTTTCAAACCAATCCACAAAATCGGTGGGATTTGTGACAGAGAATATCATGGTTTGCAGGGTGCGTCAAGATGGTTTTGTGAAATTTATTGCGATAAAGTTGTGATAGTAGGACTTATCTGCCGGAAATTGAACCATCTTACAAAGAATTTGTGCGCACAAATTGGAAAATCAGCACATCTGTGCTATACTCAAAGCAGAATTTGTTGAGCTAAAACGGAGGTATTGAACCATGGCAGAGAAAAACACCGCCGACATTGGATTTGAAAAGCAGATTTGGAATGCTGCCTGCGTGCTTCGGGGCAATATGGATGCTTCAGAGTATAAGGGTGTCGTCCTTGGTCTTATTTTCTTGAAATATATTTCGGATCGTTTTGAAGATAAGTATAATCAGCTGGTTGCAGACGGTGATGGCTTTGAGGAAGATCGTGACGAGTACACATCGGAAGGAATCTTCTTTGTGCCTGCTGGTGCGCGTTGGAGCGATGTTTCTGCAAAGGCACATGACCCGGAAATCGGTCAGGTAATCGATGATGCAATGCGCGCTATCGAAAAAGAAAACGTGCGCCTGAAGGATATCCTGCCGAAAAATTTCGCGCGCCCGGAACTGGATAAACGGCGGTTGGGTGAAGTCGTTGACCTGTTTACGAACATCAAAATGATTGAACACGGCAGCGAAAAGGACATTCTGGGGCGCACTTATGAATACTGTCTGTCCATGTTTGCAGAGCAGGAAGGCAAGCGTGGCGGCGAGTTCTTTACGCCGTCCTGTGTTGTGCGGACGCTGGTGGAAGTGCTGCAACCGTTTAAGGGGCGAGTGTACGACCCTTGCTGCGGCAGTGGTGGTATGTTTGTTCAGTCTGCAAAATTTGTAGAGAACCATAGCGGAAATATCAACGATATCTCGATTTATGGACAGGATTCCAACCCGACCACATGGAAGCTGGCACAGATGAACCTTGCTATCCGTGGCATTGAACCCGACCTTGGCAAGTATGCAGCAGACACATTCCTTGATGACCAGCACCCCACCATGCGCGCAGATTATATCATGGCAAATCCGCCGTTCAACCTGTCCAACTGGGGCGCAGAGCAGCTCAAAGATGATGTGCGTTGGCAATATGGTATGCCGCCGGCTGGCAATGCCAACTTTGCATGGCTTCAGCACATGATTTATCACCTTGCGCCCGGCGGTCGGATGGGCATGGTTTTGGCAAACGGTTCCCTGTCCTCCCAGTCCGGCGGTGAGGGCGAGATTCGCAAGAACATTGTGAATGCTGACCTTGTGGACTGCATCATTGCTATGCCGACACAGCTGTTTTATACGACGCAGATTCCAGTTTCGCTCTGGTTTATCTCCAAGCACAAGAAGCAGGCTGGTAAAACGCTGTTTATTGATGCCCGAAAGATGGGCGATATGGTGAGCCGCAAGCTGCGTGAATTGACCGATGAGGATATCAAAAAGATTTCCGATACCTACAATGCCTATGTTAATGGTACACTGGAAGATGTAAAAGGTTTCTGCGCAGTTGTTGATACAGAGAAAATTGCGGAGCAAGATTATATTTTAACACCGGGTCGTTATGTTGGCGTTGAGGAACAGGAAGACGATGGTGAACCTTTTGAAGAAAAAATGGTTCGACTGACCTCTGAACTTTCGGATTTGTTCAAGCAGTCGCACAAGCTGGAAGCAGAAATCAAGGAGAAGCTGGGGGCGATTGGATATGAAATATAATCTCGCTGATGTTTGTGTGCGCCTTAGCAGCGGAAAAGGGATTCCTGCAAAAATGATTGAATCCAGCGGACGATTCCCGGTGTATGGGGGCAATGGTTTGAGAGGATACACTGAACAAAGCAACTTTGATGGGGAATGTGCAATCATCGGACGACAAGGTGCATTTTGTGGTAATGTAAGATTCTTCAGCGGAAAAGCCTATATGACAGAGCACGCGATTGTTGCGGTCGCTAATAAAGACCATAACACAAGATATTTGGCGTATCTCCTTTCGACAATGTCGTTAGGACATCTTTCGGCGCAGTCGGCTCAACCGGGATTATCCGTAAAAACGCTGTCTAAAGTTACAGTTGACCTTCCTTCAAAAGAAGAACAGGATAAAGCGGTTAGCATTTTATCAAGTCTGGAGGATAAAATTGCTGAAAATAGTAAAATAAACGATAATTTAGCGGCTTAAAGCTGAATGTTGGAGACATCAATTTCGCCAGACATAAGTTTTGGCAACAAAGTGTCTCTCAAAGATGCAAGGTGTTGATTTTCTTGTTCTAAATTCTTCTGCTCATTAAAAAGCAGCGAGCAGAAGTCGTTAAATTTGGCCAGTGTACCGGTATCAGGGATAACCGCTGGAACATTTTTCATTGTACTGCCTGAAACTTCCTTGAAGGTTGAACCAGACGCAGCTCCTTCAATAGTCGGAAGGTTGTTCTTTAAGAAAAAGTACACAAATGCTGTTCCAATTTCGGGTTTCGGAACAACGGATTTGAAACCTTGATTTGTTGTTACCTCCCCATTTGAAATTGCAATATACCCAATCGGAGCACGCGAAGAAAACAAAACTGTTCCTTCTGGCATAATAGATGCGCTGCTGTTTTTTAGTCCAAGTTCTGTAATGTCAGTTTCGCCGTGCGATATGAATTTTGACTTGTTAATGGACAAATCCTTTGGGGTTATCCATGCAATACCGTTATCAGTATAGTATTCTGGCTTGGCTTTTGAAGGTGTGCTACCACCAATCACAGTTCCAAGACTACTTATTGTCCCAGTTTTCCAGTTGGGATTTGCATTAGCAACAAACAATTCTTGAAAATAAGCAGTTGCTTGCCGCTCTAAATTATCGTTTATTTGCTTCTATCAAAAAGAAAGGGTGTATATAGTGAAAGATGACATGAAAGAAAAGGTGGCAAATTTTATTCTTGACTTTCAAGCACGTAACAGGCAGGCACGGGATGCAAGAGAAGCTGAAATTATTCAGACAGAGCAAATTCGTTCTGTAATGAGAGGTGCTTCTGCATTGGTGGAAGCAAATATTCCTAGAGAACAGAGCGTTTTTCTTTTGCAAAAATACTGGGATTTACGGCCAAGTGAGGCTAAAAAAGCTATTTGGCAAGCTGAAAACAGAGCTAAAAAGGGTTGATCTAATCTAAACCTCACAGTGGCGAGGTTTTACGGAGAAACTGCCACTGCCGTCGTTCTCTGAAATCGTAATAAGGAGATACGGCGATGAAAAATCAGATTATCAACGAGATACAGCGAAAAATGCTGCCGTATCTCAATAATGAACAGCTTTTACAGCTGAAAATGGTGCTGGAAACATCGTTTCAAGGGCTGATTCTTGATAAGGGCGAAGAACTGCCAAAAGCTGAAGAACAGAACGCAGTAAAAGCGTTTATCACCGCGAAACGAATCGAGGGATGCTCGGAAAAAACGCTGACATACTATTCTAAAACCATCGAAGCAATGCTGAATGGTGTCGGAAAGTTGCCGCAGCAAATCACAACGGATGATTTGCGAAAGTATCTGACCGACTATCAGACGCGGCGGCGCTCAAGCAAGGTGACGATTGATAATATCCGGCGCATTCTTTCCAGTTTTTTCTCATGGCTGGAAGATGAGGACTTCATTGTGAAAAGCCCTGTCCGAAGGATTCACAAAGTAAAAACGGCAAAAATCATCAAGGAAACATATACGGATGAAGCACTGGAACTGATGCGCGATCACTGCTCGACGGTGCGGGATTTGGCAATCATTGATTTGCTGGCTTCATCGGGAATGCGTGTTGGTGAAATGGTGACACTTAACCGGGAGGATATCAATTTCAACGAACGTGAATGTGTAGTCTTTGGCAAAGGCAACAAGGAACGGTTGGTTTACTTCGATGCAAGGACGAAAATTCACTTGCAGAATTATCTGGATGAACGGGACGATAGCAACCCGGCTCTTTTTGTGACACTGAAAGCCCCGCATGAGCGGTTGATGATCGGCGGCGTGGAAACAATGCTGCGAGAATTGGGACGGCGATTGAATCTTAATAAGGTACATCCGCACAAGTTCCGACGGACTTTGGCAACGTCGGCAATCGACAAGGGAATGCCGATTGAACAGGTGCAACAGCTTTTAGGACATCAAAAAATAGACACAACGATGCACTATGCAATGGTAAAACAACAGAATGTGAAATTGGCACATAGGAAATTTATTGGATAAGAGGTATGAAATGAATTATATCGACCGAACGCTCGGGAGTTTTTCGGATATGAAATATGGAAAGATGCCAAATAAAAAAGCAATCTCCGATAATGGAAAATATCCGATATTTAGTGGATATAGAATCGTTGGCTATTGCAATGAATGTAACTTGGAGAAGCAAGAATTGATTGTGGTTGCACGTGGCGTAGGCGGAACTGGATGTGTTAAATTGTCACCAGGCGCTTGTTTTTTGACCAATCTCTCTATTGCGGTTCTGGTAGATGAAAAGGTCGCATTGAAAAAATATTTGTATTACTACTTTAGACAATCTGGGTTGAGATATCTTGACTCTGGATCAGCACAGTCCCAAATAACAATTTCAGATTTGAGGAATGTTCGGGTCCGACTGCCATCAATCAATATTCAAGAAAAAGTAGTAGAGGTTTTGAGTTTGATAGATTCTAAAATTGAGATCAATAAGGCAATAAACGATAATTTACAACAGCAAGCATTCGTTCTTTTTGATAAGCTTATGATTGACGCTGATAATAATGACTGCACACTATCTGACTATGCATACCTCAATCCCAAACGAACTTTGGCAAAGAATCAAATTGCCCGAAGCATTGATATGAGCCAACTATCAACAAGTGGAGCATTTCCTTCTGGATGGGATATGAAACCATTTAACGGAGGAATGCGTTTTTCTAATGGTGATACTCTTTTGGCGCGTATTACCCCTTGTCTTGAAAATGGCAAGACAGCATTTATTGACTTTCTTGATAAGGACGAGATTGCATTTGGCTCAACAGAGTATATTGTTCTTTCCCCTAAAAGTAGCGTACCACCTGAGATGATGTATTGTTTGGCACGTTATCCTGCATTTGTTGATTATGCTGTCAAAAACATGAACGGCAGCAGTGGAAGACAGCGTGTTTCGACTGAAACAATAGGACAATTTCAGCTTCCTAAATTTGACAAGCAAGATTTGTTGGAATTTAGAGCGTTGATAGCACCGATGTTCTTAAAAATGCGGTATAACTCCATTGAGAATATGAGGTTGGCTAAACTGTGCGATGCACTATTGCCTAAGCTCATATCCGGTGAGCTCGACATTTCCAGCATCCAGCTTTAAGCCGCTAAATTATCGTTTATCCATGAAATAAAGCATTGGAGGAATCACTATGCTTTCATTTTCCGAAGATACCTTTGAACAAGCGGTCATAGAGCTATTTGAAAATATGGGTTACACTCACATTTATGCTCCTGATATGAACCGAACAGATTACAGCCGCCCTCTGCTGGACGATGTTTTGCGGGATTGTCTGGTGCGGCTGAATCGCAGCCTTCCGGCTGTGGCAATTGATGAAGCCATCCTGAAACTGAATGATTTTGATGCGGGAAGCCTGTTGCAGAAGAATATTATTTTTATGGACTATCTGCAAAACGGTATCACGGTCAAATACGCAGTCAAGGGTGAAGAACGGTCTTCGGTAGTAAAGCTGATTGATTATGCAGATGCAGACAAAAATGATTTCTATGTGGTAAACCAGTATACCTTCGTGGAAAATGGAAACAACCGCCGCCCGGATATTATTTTGTTTATCAATGGCTTGCCGCTGGTTTTGATGGAACTGAAAAGTCCTTCCAAGGACGAAGTGGGTGCAGAAAACGCATACAACCAGATTCGGAACTATACGAAGGACATCCCTTCGATGTTCTACTATAATGCAATCTGCGTAATCAGTGACCTTTCGACCAATAAGGCGGGAACAATCACTTCTGGACTTGACCGTTTTATGGAGTGGAAAACGAAAGATGGCGATTACGAGAACACCGCCTATGCGCAGTTTGACACCTTCTATGAGGGGATGTTCCAGAAAGAGCGGTTGCTGGACATCCTGAAAAACTTTATTCTGTTCTCTGGCGATGGACAGAAGCAGTTCAAGATTCTGGCGGGGTATCATCAGTATTTCGCGGTGCGGAAAGCAATTGAAAAAGCCAAAATTGCCACTAAAACGGATGGCAAGGGTGGTGTGTTCTGGCATACGCAGGGCAGCGGAAAATCGTTGTCGATGGTATTCTACGCCCATTTACTGCAAGAAGCTTTGGATAGCCCCACCATCGTTGTGATGACGGACCGCATTGACCTTGACGATCAGCTCTACACGCAGTTCGCCAGGTGCGCGCCGTTTTTGCGCCAGACACCTGTACAGGCAACCAGCAAGGAAAATCTAAGCAAGCTGCTGGATGGTCGAAAAGCAAACGGCATCATCTTCACCACGATGTTCAAGTTTGAGCGTGGCGAGAAGCCGCTCTCCGAACGGCGGAATATTGTGGTGATGGCCGATGAAGCCCATCGCGGACAGTATGGTTTTGATGAAAAAATTGTCATCAAAGAAAATGAACAGGGTGAAAAAGAAGCACATACAGTCATTGGCAATGCCCGTATCATTCATGATGCCCTGCCGAATGCAACTTACATAGGCTTTACAGGAACACCTATTTCGGCAAAAGATAGAAATACGCGTGAAGTTTTTGGTGATTATATCGATATTTATGATATGACACAGGCGGTGGAAGATGGTGCAACGCGTCCGGTTTACTATGAGAGCCGCGTTATCAAACTCCACCTTGACCAAAATACGCTGGCCTTGATTGATGCAACCTACGATGCGCTGGAACAGCAATCGGACGCTGCAACGATTGAAAAAAGCAAAAAGATGTTGGGACAGATGGAGAGTGTGCTGGGGGCAGATTCTACCATTCAATCCCTGTGCGAGGATATTGTCAACCATTACGAAAAGTACCGCGCTAATCTTTTGACGGGCAAGGCGATGATCGTGGCGTATTCGCGCCCGATTGCGATGAAGATTTATCGAAAACTTCTGGAACTGCGCCCGACATGGAACGAAAAAATTGGCGTAGTTATGACTGGTGGCAACAATGACCCGGAGGATTGGAAAGAAATCATCGGCACAAAATCTCACAAAGAAGAACTTGCCCGGAAATTCAAAGACAACGATGACCCGATGAAGATTGCCATTGTTGTGGATATGTGGCTGACAGGTTTTGATGTGCCTTCACTGGCTACGATGTATGTTTACAAGCCAATGCACGGATACAATCTGATGCAGGCCATCGCGCGTGTCAACCGCGTGTTTAAGGACAAAGAGGGCGGCTTGATTGTAGATTACGTTGGCATTGCATCTGCCCTCAAAGCCGCTATGAAGGAGTATACCAAGCGTGACCAGTCCCGATATGGCGATATGGACATTGCCAAAGTTGCTTATCCAAAGTTTCAGGAAAAGCTTCAGGTGTGCAAAGATTTGTTGCACGGCTTTGATTTCAGCGGATTTATTGGCGGTTCTCCGTTGATGATGGCAAAGCTGGTCACTGGCGGCGTAAACTTTGTTCTGGACGCAAAAGCACCCAAGCGCAAAGATCTGTTCCTGCGAGAAGCTCTGTTGCTGAAACAGTCGCATTCGTTGTGTTCCAGCATGACCACGGAGCAGGAGCGACATGAAGCGGCCTACATGGAAGCAGTCCGTTCTACGGTGGTGAAGATCACCTATGGTGGGAGTGGCGGCAAGACACTTTCTTTGAAAGAAATCAATGCTCAAATCAATGAACTGCTGAAAGCAAGTATCCAGAGTCAAGGTGTTATCAGTTTGTTTGACAGTAAGAAGGCAGATGAAAATATCAGCCTGTTTGACCCGGCGGTGTTGGATGAAATTTCAAAAATGAAGGAAAAGAACATTGCCGTAGAAATTTTGAAAAAACTTATGGCAGAGCAAGTTTCACTGTATAAACGGACAAATGTTGTGCAGTCTCAGAAGTTTTCAGAAAAGATTACACAGTTGATGAACTCTTACTACAATGGCTTGATTACAAACGAGGAGGTCATCAAGGAACTTCTGAAAACGGCACAGGAGATTACAGAACTGTATAACAACGGTAAAAAGCTGGGCTTGACGCAGGAAGAACTGGCTTTTTACGATGCTCTGACAAAGCCGGAAAACATAAAGGACTTCTATCAAAATAATGAATTGATTGACTTGACCAGAGAACTTACGGAAATGCTGCGCAAAAATCGGACGATAGACTGGCAGAAAAAAGAAACTGCCCGTGCGAGTATGCGTAAGATGGTGAAGCACTTGCTGAAAAAATATAAGTATCCACCGGAAGATTATGATACGGCAATCAGCACGGTCATTAGCCAGTGTGAGATGTGGACGGACAATATGACGATTTGAGGAGGAAGAGTAAAAAATGACATTAGAGCAAATTGAGTCCATCTTTAATAAGCTTCAAGAAGGAAGTTCCTTAAGCCTTCAACTCCTCAAAATTAAGGTGTCGGCAAAAAATAAAACAAGTTATTCTACTTGTAAGGTCAATCTTTCACCAGAGGGAAGACTGACTCATTTTGTTGGTGAAATTTCTGATCATTACAAAAAAGAATTTAAGAAATATCATACCGTAAAAGAATATGATGGGAGTGCTGATGCACAAACAATTTATGAGCTACCAGCGGAAAATGTATTGATTTGTGATGAATTTAAAACACTTCAAGAAGCGATATCGAAACCAGATGTGGAAATTAATCCTTTGAAATTTTCCGCATCGGCTCAGCTAATCAAAGAAACCCTAAGTATAAATGGAGAAGATTATCGTATTAAACTTTTTTCAATGCAAAATCCGATTACAACATTGCGGCATAAATTTTGGGAATCGAGTGGCACATTTAGCGAAATCGATAACAAAGTACTTTCACTCAGAACCAACTTGGATATTATAATAATAGACGATACAGCATATATGCTATCCATGGCAGGAGAAAAACTTTTTAATATAGAAAGAGCATATAAGGGAATCTGTTTGCAAAAAGTTGCAGCAGTAGAAAAAATGTGCATTGTGACAGATTTTGAGTTGTTTAGGACATGTGCATCAAGTGGCCATAATCCGAGAAGATTTGTGGCTTTTAATGACGAGCATTTAAAAAAGTTAGAAAATTCGGATGATAGAAGACGTTTGGCCGAAAAGTTTGGTCTTCCGTTGCTTGAAGGAAAATTCGACACAACACAAAACGGTGTTTCTGAAAAGCTTGTTAAACTGCTATGTAATAAAGGTATGGTTGACCCATTTGATGATCTTCCGATGGAAGTGTCCAGTCCTCGAAAGTGGGAGTGAATAGAGTGTCAAAACTTTTTACAAGCGCATTGTTTTTCATATCATTTGCGCCATTATGGTTGTCTGTTATTTTTGTTGACACTGTGAGCCTTTTAGAAGATACTCAGTCATCAGGTATAGAGAAGATAGGCATTTCAACAATACTAGTTGTCTTTTCAATATCTCTTGTTTTCGTGTTAAAAAAACTTCGAGTAGAAGCAAACTCTGAAGCTGAAAGATATACAATACTTACTGTTACCGAAGAAAAAACGGTGACATCAGAATTTTTACTTTCATATATTTTACCATTGTTTGCATTTGACTTCACACAATGGAAAAGCGTTGCGTTGTTTTTGATATTTTTTCTCACACTTGGTTTTTTGTGTGTTAAGCACGAAACATTTACAGTAAATATTGTGTTAGAGGTGTTTGGCTATCAATTTTATAGATGTGATTTGGAGGATGAAGATGGAAACGGTATCACATGGATGATTATTAGCAGAACAGACCTAAAAGGATGTGTTGGAGACAGTGTGTACCTTAGACCGTTGAATAATGAGTGCCGGTTGAATGCTTTAACTCGATGAGATATAAATCTGAAAAATTAGGTGTTGACTTTTAAATCTTTTCCATGTAAAATTTAATTAAAGAATACTATTATTGAAAAAGTGAAAGGCTGCTTTATGGTAAAGTTGATCTTAGATGACCTTCGCAAGCGTCTGGAACGTCTGGATGAAGATGCTGACCTGATGATCGACAACAATGACCGATATCAGATGGTGATTGTGGGTGGCAGTGCGTTTATTTTGTTGGGCAAGCTGACCCGCGCTACCCATGATATTGATGCCTTGAGCGTTCCGAAAGAACTGTACAGCTTGCTCGGTAAGTACGACATCAACACCGATGTGGAAGCCTATATCGACAATTTTCCGTACAACTTCCAAGACCGGCTGAAGCCGCTGCCCTTTGGTGGCACAAAGGTGCAGTTCTACACACCCAGTCTGGAAGATTTGGTGATTGCGAAACTCTGTTCCTTCCGGGACACCGACAAGGCAGACGTAGAGAGCGAGGCCGTGCGGAACTCCTTGGACTGGGATTTGCTGGAACATCTTGCAACGGATGAGGATGAACTGAGAGCCAGCATCTTGAACGACTGGCGATATCGGGATTTTTATATCCGCTATCAAGAGTATGTGGAGAGGTGGAGACCATGCGAAAGCTGACATTTGAGGGCTTCTTGAAGCGGTATGTGGCAGAGCTTTCCGGGGTGCAGACGGCAAGTGTCCATAAGCTGGCAGATTGCATGGCAGAAAATCCCCGCCTGAAAGAACCGCTGCTCCTCTATGCGCTGACCTTTGATAAAGTGGATTTGTTGCTCCGCTATACTGCAACCAGCGCTGTTGCTGCGGAATATGAGCAGCTTTCCAATCGCTACTCGCTGGCGCAAATGCTGCTGCTTCTGGAAAAACAGTCACCTGAACTGCCAGAAGGCTATCGGAAAGTCTGGCGCAGTTATTGTTCAGTACGAGATTCTGCTCTTGCAGACAATGACACAAAAGAGTTGATCCATCGCCGGGTATTGGAACTTCAGCAAAAAAAGAAATTGACGAATTATCGTCTCTACACAGACTTGAAGCTGAATCCGGGCAATGTGAATGCATGGCTCAAACACAACGATTCCAGCAAAATGAGCCTTGACTGTGCGCGCCAAATCTACAAGTATGCAAAAAGCTACCCATCTGTTCGATAAGAAAAAGGAAGTGAGTCTATGACCGCCGTAATCTATGCCCGCTATTCCTCGGACAATCAGCGTGAAGAATCCATCGAAGGCCAGATTCGGGAATGTACGGCTTATGCGGAAAAGAACGGCATCACGGTCATCAAGCACTACATTGACCGTGCATTCTCTGCCAAAACGGACAATCGCCCGGAGTTCCAGCAGATGATTAAAGACAGCGGCAAGAAGCTGTTTGATGTTGTTCTCGTCTGGAAATTTGACCGCTTTGCCCGGAATCGTTTTGATAGCGCAAATTACAAGATGATCCTGAAAAAGAACGGTGTCCATCTGATTTCCGTTATGGAGCCCATTGCCGAGGGTTCACAGGGCATTCTGGTGGAAACGCTGCTGGAAGGTATGGCAGAATACTATTCGGCAGAGCTGTCCGAAAAAGTGATTCGTGGTCAGACCGAGAACGCCTTGAAGGGTAAGTGCACTGGCGGTACGGGAACTATCGGCTACAAAATCGACGAGGACAAGTTCTATCATCTTGACCCGTTGACCGCTCCGTTGGTACTGGAAGCCTTTCAGCGGTATGACAACGGCGATAAGATGGTGGAGATCGTAAACTTTCTCAACGACAAGGGTGTCCGCAATATGCTGGGCGGCAAAATGACCCACAGCAGCGTGAATACCATGCTGAAGAACCGTCGGTACATTGGCGAACTGTCTTTCCGGGATATCGTTGTGCCGGAAGCGATTCCAGTTATTGTTCCGAAGGACCTGTTTGACCGGGTGCAGAAGCGTCTGGATAAGAACAAGCGTGCCCCTGCCTGTGGCAAGGCAGACGAGGAATATCTGCTGACCACCAAGCTGTTCTGCGGCAAGTGCGGTGCGCTGATGTTCGGCGAAAGCGGAACCAGTGCAACCGGACGCACCTACTATTATTATAAATGCGCCAACGTCAAGCGGCGTAAGGGATGCAACAAAAAGACCGTGCAGAAAGAATGGCTGGAAGAGCTGGTCGTCCGGGAAACCATGAAGCTGATTCAGGACGATACGGTGATCGACAAGATCGTTCAACTGGTCATGGATGTGCAGAATCAGGAAAACACTACGATTCCGCTGCTGGAAAAGCAACTGCGAGAGGTCAACAAAAAGTTGGACAACCTGATGAAGGCGATCGAGGACGGCTTGTACACCCGGACAACGAAAGAGCGTCTGGAAGCGCTGGAAATCCAGAAAGATGAGCTGACTGCAAAAATCGCAGATGAAAAATTGAAGAAGCCCAGCTTCAATGAGGATTTCATCCGATTCTGGCTGATGAAATTTAGAAAGTTCGATATTTCGCAGAAAAAGCAGCGAAAAGCGCTGATTGAAATTTTTGTCAATGCCATTTTTCTGTACGATGACCGGATGCTGATCACGTTCAACTACAAGGATGGAACCCAAACTGTCCGGTTTGAGGACACTCTGACCACCGATTGCGGAGAAAAAAGTTTGCGTTTGCGAAGCAACGAAAGCCCCAGTGGGGCTTTTGAGCAACAGAACGGTCTTGCGCAAGCAAGATGGAGGGGCCTTGCCCCGACAAGTTCGGATTTGTTCAGCTCTGCCGGACCATAAATCAAACGATTTCACGTTAGAAATCGTTGTATTTTTTTGTTTGTGGGTTGACCTCATTTGATTTTGACCACAATGCGGGCGATTTTATCTGGTCGATCGCAGGGACAAGTGGACTTTTTGCATAGCAGGGCTCTGTACCCCCTCTTCTCTGAAAAAGAGAAAACAATCCCATTATTCTTATTATCGCAAGTCAAGAAATTAGCGCAACATCAAAACGGTATCTCTGCGATATGCAATTCAACGATGTTGCTGTTGCATTAAAAAGTTGAATTGCTATAGACCTCCGGCGGCGGGCAGCAGCTCTCCCGGGGGATGAGCTTATGCGGCACGATGATCTTTGTTGCCAGAAGGTTCGGGTTCTCAATGTGGTTGATGGTCTGGCTGGCGGCCTCCATGCCCAGCTGGTAGGGGTTCACGTCCACGGTGGTCAGCTGCGGGCTGGTGATGCGGGAGAACAGCGAGTTGTTGAAGGACACGATGGACAGGTCTTTCGGGACGCGCAGTTCCAGCTTGCCGCAGAACTGCTCCAGCACCACAGCAAGGATGTCGTCACTGACCAGTATGGCAGTGGGGTGGTCCGGGGCGGTGAGCAGGGTTTTCAGCGCCCCCTCGTAGGCGTCGTTCAGGGTGTTGACCGCCGCCGAGTGCAAAAAGGCAAACTTCGGCCGCAAGGCAGACGACATTGATTACAGCCGCCTGTATACCGAGCGCGGCCGTCTGCTGCGGCTGGCGTACTCCCGCAGCGACATCGGCCACAACGAAGCGTTTACGGCATTCTGCGAGAAAAACAAGTGGTGGCTGGACGATTTTGCCCTGTTCATGGCGGTGAAGGATCGCTTTGAGGGCAAGCCGTGGATCGAGTGGGCAGAGGATATCCGTCTGCGCTGGCAGCCCGCCATGGACTACTACCGCCGGGAGCTGTACTTTGAGGTGGAGTACCACAAGTATCTTCAGTTCAAGTTCGACGAGCAGTGGCGCAAGCTGAAAGCCTACGCCAACAGCAAGGGCATCCAGATCATCGGCGATATCCCCATCTATGTGGCGCTGGATTCTGCGGACGCATGGGCAAACCCGGGGCTCTTCCAGCTGGACAAGGACAACATCCCCACGGCGGTGGCGGGCGTTCCCCCGGATGGCTTCTCCCCCACCGGTCAGCTGTGGGGCAACCCGCTCTACCGCTGGGAGGCCCACCGCGCGACCGGCTATCAGTGGTGGATCACCCGGCTGTGGTACTGCTTTGAGCTGTACGATGTGGTGCGCATCGACCACTTCCGCGGCTTCGATGAGTATTTCTCCATCCCCTACGGCAGCGAGACGGCGGTGGATGGCCACTGGGAAAAAGGCCCCGGCATCGAGCTGTTCCGCGCGGTGGAGCAGGCGCTGGGCAAGCGGGAGATCATCGCCGAGGATCTTGGCTACATGAGCGACACCGTGCGGCAGCTAGTGCGGGACAGCGGCTTCCCCGGCATGAAGGTGCTGGAATTTGCCTTTGACTCCCGGGACACCGGCAGCGCCAGCGACTATCTGCCCCACAACTACCCTGTGAACAGCGTGGCCTATACCGGCACCCACGACAACGAGACGCTGGTCTCGTGGTACCAGACCATCTCGGACGCCGAGCGCGCCATGGTGCGGGATTACCTGTACGACTACGCCACCCCGGACGAGCAGCTTTATAAAAGTATGATCGCACTGATTTTGCGCAGTGCAGCGGCAAGGTGCATCATCCCCATGCAGGACTGGCTGGGGCTGGATAACGCCGCCCGCATCAATAAGCCCTCCACCGTAGGCCAGAACTGGCGCTGGCGGCTGAAAAAGACCCAGCTGACCAAGAAATTCCAGAAAGAGATCTGCCAGCTGACCACCCGCTACGGCCGGATGAACTGGGTATAAGGTGCTCTATGGAGCTTGATTAGCCGGAACCGAAAATTCTGCTAATGGCATTCGCTGGCTAATTTTGGTGATAGGTTTAAAATGAAAAATGCGAAGATCGTCTTTCCCATGGAAAAATGATCTTCGCATTTTTAAGTGGCGTCCCCGATGTGATTCGAACACACGGCCTTCCGCTTAGGAGGCGGACGCTCTATCCAGCTGAGCTACGGAGACAGGAGCCTGCATCCTTGGGGGCACAGGACAGCCGCCCAAAATACAGTACCATATTATAATACCGCAACCGGGGTGTAAAATCAAGTTGAACCTGCGGGCAAAATGGTGTATGCTATAAAGGAATGCAAGGCGGCTGTGTGCTGCGCAGGGAGGATGCTATGGAAAAGATAAAAAATATCCGCAAAAAGCTGCGGCACCAGAGGTCGGTTCGGCGGAGAAAGCTGGGACTGAGCACCCCGACCCAGATCATCTGCGTCAGCTTTATTATCGTGATCGCGCTGGGCACGCTACTGCTCACCCTGCCCATTTCCAGCAGGCACGGACGGCTGGATGTGCTCAATGCCATGTTCACAGCCACCAGTGCCACCTGCGTCACCGGGCTGGTGGTGCGGGATACATGGACGCAGTTCACGTGGTTCGGGCAGGCGGTGGTGCTGCTGCTCATTCAGGTGGGCGGCCTTGGCCTTGTTACCCTTACCAGCTTTTTTGCGCTGGCCATGCGCCGGCGCATGGGCTTCCGGGACCTGCGCTTACTGGGCGAGAGCGTCTCGGCAGACGGCTACGATCAGGCCAAAAACGTGCTGAAGATCGTTGTGGGACTGGCGGCGATGTTTGAAGGCATCGGCGTTCTGCTGCTGTTGTTCGCCTTTGTGCCGCAGTTCGGGCCGGAGGGTGTCTGGATCAGCGTGTTCACCGCCATTTCGGCCTTCTGCAATGCGGGTTTTGACCTGTTCGGACGGTTCGGGGCGTACTCCTCGCTGGTGCCCTATGTTAACAACTACTATGTGCAGGCGGTGATCATATTCATGATCATCTCCGGCGGTCTGGGCTTTATGGTCTGGGTGGAACTGTGCCAGTGGTACAAAAAACGCCGCCTGTCCCTGCACGCCAAGGTGGTGCTGTCCTTCTCGCTGATCCTGTGGCTGGGCGGTGCGCTGGGGCTGGGACTGATGGAGTGGAACAACCCCGCCACGCTGGGCGGGCTGTCGGTGCCCGGCAAGGTGATGGCTTCGCTGTTCCAGTCGGTATCCACCCGTACCGCCGGCATGAACACCGTGGACTTGGCTTCCTGCGGTACCTTGAGCAAGCTGCTGATGAGCGTGCTGCAATTCATCGGCGCAGCGCCCGGCTCTACCGGCGGCGGTGTGAAGGTGACCACCTTCGCAGTCATCATCCTGACCATCCGCAGCGTGGCGCAGGGGCGCGATGATTGCGTGATCGCGGACCATCATATCGAGTCCAAGACGGTCTACCGCGCCCTGACCATTATCGTGCTGGGCGCGGCGGCAGCAATCGGCTCGGCCATCGTGGTGTACTACAACACCTCGGACGCGGTGTCGGTGGTGGATGCCATCTTCGAGTCCTGTTCGGCCTTTGGCACGGTGGGACTTTCCGTAGGTGTGACCAGCCAGCTGAATAACGGGGCAAAGATCCTGTATATGCTGGTCATGTTCATGGGTCGTGTGGGCCCGGTGGCCTTTGCCATGAGCCTGACCGCCAAACCGGACGACAACAAGCGCAAGATCATGCCGGTGGGGCATATCAATGTTGGTTAAATGAAAAACAGGCGGCTGCACAGCACTTTGCGCAGCCGCCTGTTTTATCGCAAGACAAGAAAT
>OHJT01001050.1_pt1 | contig 16772 bp, 14 predicted proteins | sample 1568651 | NCBI WGS metagenome assembly OHJT01 (sample SAMEA3879608, study PRJEB24766) | human gut metagenome | biome: human-associated habitat; feature: feces | place: USA | collected 1985/1987 | reverse complement strand
TTCATAAGATTGTCAGCATAAAACGCTGCCAATCTTATTTCATATCGCGGCGTTCTCGCTTCGGTAGATTGCCAATTCCCCCGGATTCTTCTATACTGAAATCAAATATTAAAACTATAAAGGGGGCTGGTGAAGCACATGGATAAGGCCAAAATGGGAACTTTCATCAAGGAACAGCGGATGGCTCTTGGAATGACGCAGCAACAGCTGGCCGAACAGTTACATATTACGAACAAGGCAATCTCACGTTGGGAAACCGGCAATGCTTACCCCGACATTTCTCTGTTGGACGATCTGGCGGCTGTGCTGTCGGTATCGGTTGAAGAGCTTTGTCGCGGTGAGCGGATTGCCCTGCCCTCTGCTGACACCAATACACTCCTGAGCGATGTCATCACCGAGGTAAGACAACAGAAAAAAGACAGAGCCGCGAAATGGCTTCGCATCCTCTGTCTTAGTATTTTTTCCGTGATCCTTCTTGCGTTTCTCTTCTTTACTGGTGCGTTCTTATTTATACAAAATGAAGCAAATTTAGACGAAGCACTCTTCACCCTGGCTTTGGGTGCCTTTGCCATCGGGCTTATGCTTTTCCGGGACGGGATTCCGATCCTTCTGCTTGCCATCGCTCTACCGCCGTTACTTTGCAGACGCCCCCGGCAGCCGGCGAAAACCATCGTCTGTATCCTGCTGTCGGTTCTGTCCGTCCTCTGGCTGATCTTTGGCGGACACTTTCTCTGGTTCCAGTTATTCTAGCCTTTCCATCGTTTTGCATAATCTTTCCGTCCGCTGACGATGGCAGAATAAGCATCAAAAGAATTTTATTCCTAATTACTTTCCAAACAGTGTACTCAAAATTCCTCTCTTGATGACCTGGGCACCGGTATTGATCAGCTGACGCTCGATCTGGGCCTGTCTGCGTTCCGCTGCCTTTTCCTTCTTTTTCTGTGCGGCTTCCCATTCCTTCTGCTTCTGCTTTACGGTGGATTCCTGCAGTTTTGCCTGCTGCTTTGCCAGCGCTTCCTTATCTTTTTCCAGCTGTGCCCGCTCTGCGGCCAGCTGCGCTGCCTTCGCCTCATGCTCCATGGTATCTGTCAACACTTCGTAGGCAGAAATATTGTCCACCGCCTCATCGTAGCGTCCCATGCCGTCTCTCGCCATCAGATTCCTGCGCTCCGTCTCATCCACAGGTCCCATAAAGCTCTGGGGGCAGATGATGGAGGTACGCTGGGCAATGCCGGGCACGCCGTTCTCATCCAGAAAGGAAGTCAGTGCCTCACCTACGCCCAGTTCCATGATGACTTCTTCTGCCTTAAAGGCAGGATTGGCCCGCAGGGACTGTGCTGCTGCCCGGACAGCTTTCTGCTCCGCCGGAGTGTACGCCCGGAGGGCATGCTGTACCCGGTTGCTTAACTGTGCCAGCACGGAATCGGGAATATCACTGGGGCTCTGAGTCACGAAATAGATACCCACGCCCTTGGAACGGATCAGCTTTACCACCTGCTCGATCTTCTGCACCAGTATCTTCGGTGCATCAGCAAACAACAGGTGTGCCTCATCGAAGAAAAATACCAGCTTCGGCTTTTCCAGATCTCCCGCCTCGGGAAGCTTCTGGAATAATTCTGACATCATCCATAACAGGAAGCTGGCATACAGTGTGGGATTCTGCACCAGTTTTACGCAGTTCAGCACATTGACAATACCTTTGCCGTACACATCCGTACGCATCCAGTCATAAATATCCAGATCCGGTTCTCCGAAAAAGAGAGCTCCGCCCTGATTCTCCAGAGGCAGTAGCGCCCGCAGAATACCGCCCACGGACTGCTTGGAGATACTTCCGTAGGTGGTCAGATAGTCATCCTTGTGTTCTGCCACATAATTCAGCAGAATACGCAGATCCTTTAAGTCGATCAATAAAAGTCCCTTGTCATCCGCGATCCGGAAGACAATATTCAATACACCTTCCTGCGCAGCGGTGAGCCCCAGAATACGAGATAAAAGCTCCGGTCCCATATCGGAGATGGTGGCTCTCACCGGATGGCCGCCCTCCTGATAGATGTCCCAGAAGCAGACCGGATAAGCCTTATAGGAAAAACTGTTGCGGATACCGAATTTATCAATCCTCCTGTCCATGGATTCCGAAGCCACACCGGCTGTGGCAATTCCGGAGACATCCCCCTTCACATCACACAAAAATACCGGCACTCCCGCATCTGAAAAAGATTCTGCCATAGCCTTCATAGTGATCGTCTTGCCGGTGCCGCTGGCTCCTGCGATCAGTCCATGGCGGTTACTCATATTCAGCGGCATATTCACACGCTGACCATCTGCCAGGCCCATATAGATCTGTCCGTCTGTATACATAATTGTCCCTCATCCTCTCTATTTTATCTCTATTTTCCTGCTGCCCTATCCCGTAGGGATATCAATAGAAGATATCTTCTACGACATTTTGAAACGTTTCTTCCCCGTCATATGCTCCACTTTCAGGCAGAATATCTCCGTCATGGCTACGACTTCCGGTCGGAATACGAAATTCTCCGTTCTGTCAGGATAGTACTGCTTCATCAGAAGATTCAATGCTTTCTGTTTTTCCGCATCCGACAGGATCTCTATAGTTCCCTGACCGATCACGCTCTCGTATTCCATGGTGCACTGGCAGCCATCTTCTTTCTCCGACAGCACCAGTCTGTGGGAGCAATCCATCTCGAAGCTTGCCCTGACATCCTTACGGATCAAGTCATATTTTTTTCCTTCTTTTGCCCCGTGAAAATAGAGTGTCACTCTGCCGTCCGTCTCTTCCATTCCGAAATTCAACGGCAGAAGATACGGATAGCCATCCTCATCATTCAGTGCAAGTCTGCACACATCACACCTCTTCATGACATCTGTCATTTCCGAAAATTCTGTAATCTCACGATCGTTACGACGCATTGTATTCCTCCTGTGCTGCATTTTGTTTTTCTGTCAATATCTGTGCGCCCGACAGGCTTTGCGGCATATAAATGCCGGGTAGGCCATCATTGGAATTTCATATACTCTTTCACAGATATATTTACTATAGCGCATAAACAAGATATAATGCAACTATATCCTTCCGTAAGGAATTTTGAAAGGAGTTTTATTTTGCAAAACAAAGTATCCCATTGTTCTATTTTCCCACCGGATCTCAGTGCTCTGACGCTGCATATCCTCGCTATGGCGTTCATGTTCTGTGATCACCTGTGGGCTACCCTCGCCGGAGATGCTTGGTGGCTGACCGGCATCGGCAGACTGGCATTTCCCATGTTCGCCTTTTTCCTGGTGGAAGGCTTCTTCCATACCCATGATAGGAAAAAATATTGCATGCGCCTGCTTCTTCTGGCCATTCTTTCTGAGCTTCCCATCAATCTGATGTACAGTGGGCTGTTATTCTACCCGTTTCATCAGAACGTGATCTGGACACTGCTCACAGGCTTCCTGTGTATCTGGGCAATAGATACCCTACGGAAAAAATGTCCGGTCTGGCTGTGGATTCCGTCGATCCTGCTGCTATCTGCAGTGGGCTACGTGCTGGCAACCCTCCTCATGTTCGACTATTACGGAGAAGGCGTTCTGACTGTTATCGTATTCTATCTCTTCCATGGGAAAAATTGGTGGCAGCTTGCCGGACAGTTTGCCGGGCTCTACTGGATCAATGTCATGCTGTTGGCAGGAATGCAGATTCCATTACAGCTTTTCGGTCATGCCTTCGAGATTTCAGAACAGGGACTGGCGCTGTTGTGTCTGCCGCTTCTGTGGTGCTACCATGGACGCCAGGGCGCGCATAACCGTAAGATCCAGCTTGCCTGCTATGCCTTTTATCCGGTACACATGCTGGTACTGGGGATTCTGTCAAAGCTGATTTTTAGTTAAAATCATAATGCTGACAGAAAGTCTATTCCCTAAAGTAAAAAACTCCCGATGGAATCATTCCACCGGGAGTTCTATATTTTTACTCTAAATTAGTACTGCTTCACCTGTTCTTCGCCGTTCATGACACGCAGAGCGCCCTGAGCCAGAGCTAACAGCTCGTCCTCACCAGGATATACGGTCACAGGAGCGATCCAGCCGCATCTCTCTTTCAGCTTAGCCACTACATCCTCACCATATGCAATGCCTCCGGTGATAACGATCTGGTCTACCTTGCCGTTCAGCACACAGGCCATAGCACCGATGTCTTTGGCTACCTGTAACAGGAATGCCTGCTTCACCTCCGCTGCCTTGGCATCGCCTTCATTGGCACGCTTGGTAACTTCACGCATATCGTTGGTACCCAGGTAAGAATTCAGGCCGCCCTTGCCGATCAGCTTTGCACTGATCTCCTTCTCAGTATATTTTCCGGAGAAGCACATTTTTACCAGTGCTGCGCAAGGCACACCGCCTGCACGCTCCGGAGAGAATGCACCGTCACCGTCAAATGCACTGAATACGTCTACAACCTTGCCGTCCTCATGTGCGCCTACGGATACGCCGCCGCCCATGTGCACGACTACCAGACGTAAGGACTCATAAGGCTTGCCGGCCTCTTTTGCATATCTCTTGGCAACTGCCTTCTGGTTCAGGGCATGGAAGATACTTCCTCTGGGGATCTCTTCCAGACCGGAATATCTTGCGATGGGCATCAGCTCATCTACTACAACGGGGTCTACGATGTAAGAGGGAACGCCGATCTCATCACCGATCTCTCTTGCCAGAATACCGCCTAAGTTAGAAGCATGCTGACCCTGTACACCTACTTTTAAATCCTCCAGCAGATCATCGGTTACCGCATAGGTACCACTGGGGATAGGCTTTAACAGACCGCCACGTCCTACGATCACGTTGAAGCTCTTCAGATCGCAGTTCTTCTCTGCCAGCAGATCGGTAATGATCTTCTTACGGAAATCCTTCTGTTCGAAAATAGTATCGTATTTGGAGATCTCCTCGGTAGAATGTCTCAGAGTTTCTTCAAATAATAAGTTCTCATCCTCAAATACACCGATCTTGGTGGAGGTGGAACCGGGGTTGATGATCAGACTCTTGATTGCCATTGTGTGTTTCCTCCTATATTCACTCTTATATTCGCTCTTATGCTTTACCGCTTTGTCCACTACAGCATCTATACCTGCCGACAGCAGTTCTCCCGCAGCTTCCACAGCGGCTTCGATCACGATATCCATAGCTTATTTCTGATTCTTTTTCATCTCTTCTGCTACAACTGCAGCCAGTGCCAGGGAGTATACCTTGGTCTCGAAGGTATCGGAACGGCTGGTCAGGACAACAGGCACCTTGGTACCGGTCAGGATGCATCCGTTCTTTACTTTTACCATATGTACGATTGCTTTGTATACCAGGTTGCCGGCATGGATATCCGGGAACAGCAATACATCTGCATCACCCTGGATCTTACGGTCGGTAGCTCCCTTATGCTTGGCTGCCTCGGGATCGATCGCCAGGTCAAGAGACAGCGGGCCGTCTACGATACAGCCGGGGATCTGTCCTTCTTCACACATCTTAGTCAGTTCTGCCGCATCTACGGTAACGGGCATCTTGGGATTTACAACCTCAACTGCTGCTAAAGGTGCTACCTTAGGCTCTGCAACGCCGCAGGCATTACATACCGGAATGGTGTTCTTGATGATCTGAACCTTCTCCTCCAGTGTAGGATAGGTCATGAATGCAACATCGGTCAGGAACAGAAGTCTGTCAATGCCGGGAATCTCAAATACACATACATGAGACAGGGTTCCACCGGTACGAAGGCCTACTTCTTTGTTCAGTACGCTCTTTAAGAAGTTCTTGGAGTCGATCAGGCCCTTCATATACATATCTGCACGGCCGTCATGTGCCAGCTTTACAGCTTTCAGGGAAGCTTCGATCATATCCGGCTCATTGATGATCTCATAATCGGAGAGGTCCATATTCAGTCCAGCTGCAATCTCACGGATCTTTGCCTCATCACCTACCAGGATTGCATCTGCAATGCCCAGTCTCTTGGCCTCATGTACAGCTTCCAGTACTGCACTGTCCTGCGCAACGGAGACTGCGACGGTCTTCTTCCCACACTCTTTTACTTTTGCTACGATGTCATCAAAATTCATTTTCTTCCATTCCTTTCCGCCCCTCGTGGGCTCCAAGTATGAATACATTCCACACATTATTCGCAAAATCGCACGATAAATCGTGCTTTCGCTGCTGCGCAGCTATTTTTGCTCATATGTGTGGCGGTGACTCTATTCGAGTCACCTAAAATCAAGCAAAACTGCTTTTTACATGCAAGCATGACAAAGCAGTCCCGCTTGATTTCATTGTCTTCCGAATAGTCACTCTAATCGTTAAAATAATAACACACCGGAATACAAAAATCAAGCTACTATGACAAATATAGCCACCTCTAAATGAGGTGGCTGATATCTGCCAGGGTCGGTACGCAGGCGTACAGACATTTTTTTAATTTTTCATCTGGCTGTGTCTGATCCGGCACCATCACGACCTTACAGCCGGCGCGGTAAGCACTCATGACTCCGTTGGGAGAATCCTCCACGGCCATGCACTCTTCCGGTGCCAGTCCCAGCTGCTTGCAGGCATAGAGATAAATATCCGGGGACGGCTTACCTTCTGCTACCATAGTGGCCGAAATCAGTTTCTCAAAATACGGCCGAAGTCCTGCCATCGCCAGATATTTTTCCGTCCGCTCCAGATCCGTTGCTGTGGCAACCGCTGCAGTGATATGCCTTTTTTTCAGATCTTCCAGAAGCTCCACGGCACCGGGCTTGCATTTGATGCCATCCCGGTCCAGTGTTTCTTCCATCATCTCTTTTCGTTTGTCACGCACCACATAATAGTCAAAATCTTCACCGTACCAGTCCTTGAGCTGTCTGGGGGCAAAAGGCCTTCCAAGACTGCGCATCGTCAGTGCCTGCTCATCCGTCATCGTGTAGCCGTAAGCCTCCAATGCCTTCGGCCAGAAAATACGGTAATATTTTTCGGTATCGATCAGCGTACCGTCCATGTCAAATAAAACTGCCTGAATCATTGTTATTCCTCTGCGTCAGCCGTCTGTCCGGCATCTTCTGCTGCATCCGTAACATCAGTACCTTCTGCTGGGCTGTCCTTTGAATCCCTTTCGTTTGTGCCGCTCTGGTCCTCGCCAGCTTTTCCGGCTTTCCGGTCACGTTTTGCCGCTTTGCGCGTCTTCCGGCGTTTTGCCGCTTTTTTCCCTAACAATACGATCAACAGGATCACGACTACACCACCGACGATGCAAAGTACGATCAGCAGTGTATGACTGCCCTCGGCCTCTACCGTGCGGAAGCTGCCGGGCACTTCCATGGTAAACTGTCTATAGCTGCCGATCACAGTGGATTCCACTTCCGTGTACTCTCCATCCTGTGCTACCTCTATGACAGTGTTATCCGCATCCTCACAGTAGACACGCAAGGTTGCTTCTCCGGTATAGTCCGGTGCATCCTCTTCCATGGAATTGGTCATGGATACTGTATAAGTATTTCCCTCTACCTGCAGATGCAATGCTGCATTGGGATAGAAGTTGCCTTCTGCCATAACCAGTGCCTTATTGTTATCGTTTTTCTCTGCGGAAGCAATGGATGCGGTCCATTCCTCATACTCTGCTTCCAGCACTTTATTACCGGTAATATCACTGAAATCATAATCCGGCCATACACCGTAATAGCCTTCCTTCTCCGGCACCTCCGGAATCTGATCTGCAGACAGATAGTCTCCATAATTACATTTATAGGAAGCCACTTCCTCGCCATCTGCCAGGAAAGTGATCGTAAACTGCGAAAAAGCTTCCGGAACTCCATCCTTTGCGCAAAGTTCCTGATAGGACAACGGTGTCGCTCCGCCCTGGTAACCGATGCCGTCTACACCGCCGACGCCGCCTTCTACATAATAATTGCCGTACAGGCTGCCGTCATCACTGACTTTACCTGCAATGCTGCCCTTATTTTCTCCGGACATATCCAGATCATTGTACGCATAGCTGTAGAAAATATCACAGCCTTCTCCGGCAATACCTCCGATATTATTTTTACCGGTGATCCTGCCCATGCTGTAACAGCTGCGGATCGCATAGCTGGCAGATCCGGCAATTCCTCCCACATAGCTGCCTCCGGTACTCTCTACGGGTGCATAAGACTCACAGGAAATGACTGCGCCATATTCTGCTTTACCGACCACACCGCCGACATAGTCTTTTTTACCGGTCACGTCTCCAAGGTTGCGGCTGTCTCTGATGACTGCCTTGACCGTCTGCTCCACATCGAAACTCTCCGTTCCGGTTAAAGTGATATCGTCCTCAGGGTCAAAATCGTATTCCGTTGCCACCTGTCCAACGATACCGCCCACATTCGTATCGGCTTCCACCGTACCGCGGTTCACACATAAGGTGACCTTTCCCTTCTGGAAGCTGGAAGTATCATAGCGCGCTTCTTCGGTTCCTTCCGGTTCTGCGGTGTCATCCTCCGCATCGGGATCTCCGGGGTTCACCTCTTCCTTGCTGGCTGACTCATCCGAAGTATCTTCTACAGAAATTCCTTCATACCGGAAGAGATCATCCCGGATTTCGCTGACCAGATTCCGCAGAACTCTGGCCTGATCCATCAGCTCATCCATGTGGGCACTGGTGCTGTCTGTCCCGGCTTCCAGTACATCCCCCAACTGACCCAACTGGTCAAAAGCCTTGTCGAGCCTGTCATTCAGTGTATCCAGATTATCTTTGATACCGCCACTGCGATCCTTGGAAGCATTCGTCATGTTATCCAGATGCTTGGTGGCATTCTCTCCGAATTTTTTCAGTGCCGATTTATAGCTCTCCGTATCGTCCGGTACGGTGATGGTAATGTTTCCGCCACTGACGTCATGATCGCCATCGCCACCCCAGTTACCATTCCAAATGTCATTTCCACTGATGGTAACGTCATGACTGTTGCCGTTATTCTTGTCATTATCCGCCTGCTTGTTCAGATCGTCATTCAGGGCTTTCAGATCGTTGCTGACGCCGTTCAACTCTTGATTGTAAATATACCACAGATCATGAGCGGTCCCGGTCAGAGAACTTCCCGCATTGTTGGCATCCTTCAGGTTCGAACTGATACTCTTGGCAATACTGGATGCCTGTTTGCTATAGCTGCTCACATCTTTCTGGGTGGTATCCAACATATCCAGGAATTTGTCTGTCTCCGTATCCAGTTCCTTCAGCTTGTCACTGAGATACTGGATTTCCAGGAACGGCTCCATCTGACCCACGATACCGCCCACATCTTTTCTGCCCTGCACATATCCGGTGTTGGTGCAGTTCTGCAGATAGCCCTGATGCAGTCTGCCTACGATACCTCCGGTATTGTAGCCTACGTGCTGGTAGCCGATGGCCCCGGAATTGGAGCAATAATAAATCTTACCATCCGAAATACCTGCGATACCGCCGGTGTCCGTATGAGCTGCCACATTAGAGGTACTGTTGATCTGCTCCAGATTGTCCATGGTGATATCTTCCAGATCATAAGTCACTTCCGTGCTGTACGTATTGATATTGCCATTGTTGCTGCAGTTATTCAGAATACCGTGGTTGTTGCCCACAATACCGCCTGCGGAATGATTGCCGATCACATTTCCGGAGGATTCACACCGACGGATCTCTCCGCTCTCGGCATTGACTCCGGCAATACCGCCGACATCCGTATCACCGACCACATTTCCGGTAAATTTACAATTTTCAATGCTGCCATAGTTCACACCGACGATACCGCCGACCTGATCCTGACTTCCAGAGGGAGATACTTCCCCCGTGACCGTAAGGTTGCGAACTTTTGCTCCCTCCTGCACATAGCGGAACAATCCCACTGCCGAACCGTCTCCGGTCAGTTTCACATTGGAAATAGTAAAACCGCTGCCGTCAAAGATTCCTGCAAACGTAGGAATACTGAGTTCACCTGTCATGCTCAGAACAATGTCGTTCTGCAGCACTACTTTTTTATCTCTGGACCAACTGTCCAGTACACAGTTCTCCACCAGTTTCCGCAGATCCTCCTCCGTGCTGATCTCTATGACTGCATAATCCTGCTCCTTTATCGTGCTGCTATAACCGCTGCCGCCTCTGTACTGCTCATAGGTCAAAGTTTCTGCTGCATAGGCGGTGGCCGGTGTCTGCAGGATCAATGCTGCTCCCAGCAGGAAACATAATAATCTCTTACTGTTCATCTTCTGTTCCCTCGCTTTCTGCTGTTTTTTCTTTATCCGAAGCTTTCTTATCCGCAGCTTCTGTATCTGCTCCGGTTGCTTTCTGTCCGGCTGTCTCATCCTCCGGCAGCTCCTGGGCTTCCAGTCTGGGATAGTTTTCTTCCGGGGCATCGTCCCGCTCCTCCATCGTCACGGTATCCTTGGGACGCACCACCGCACCCATCTCACCATCAATGACACCGATAAAATCACCCTCCAACACACCATTGACATAACCCTTGATGTGACCGTTCATACGGATTCTTCCGGCGGAGGGCAAGGGCTTTGCCAGATCCCGTTTCAGTGTAAATGCTGTCTTCTGAATAATGATATCTCCGATCAGCAGTGTCTGCGGCAATGCCAGCAGTACCAACAAAATAGATGTCAGAGTACCACGACCAAGAGCCAGTCCGATGGCCGCTACCGCTGCATTGGAAGATACATAGCTGATAATAAATCCCGCAGATACCAGCATGGATCCGCTGGTAACAATGGTAGGGAACGCCTGGTTCAGTGCTTCGATGGCGGCTTCCTTGATCGGCATATAGGTCTTCAGATCCATGTAACGGCTGGTGATAACGATAGCGTAGTCGATCGTTGCACCCATCTGGATCGCAGATACTACCAGATATCCCAGGAAATATACATTTTCATTCAACAGATACGGCAATGAGAAGTTCATCCAGATACTACCCTGAATCGTTACAACCAACAGTACCGGCAGACCGGCGGACTGGAAGGTGAACAGCAGGATGATCATAACGAACAATGCTGTCAGCACCGTGATGATCGTATTATCCGTTGCGAAGGAATCGCCCAGATCCTTATCACTGGTGGCGTTACCGACTAGCAGAATGTCATCTATATTATAGAACTTTGCCACGGTATTACGGATCTGATCCAGTGCTGCTGTGGTCTCTTCTCCCTCATAAGGAACATTCAATTCCAGAACAAATCGGGAATTGTCTTCGCCCAGCAGCTGATCTTTCGCAATACAGATCTGGGAATAAGCATCCGTCAGAGTTTCTTCCAGATCATCGTCCAGTGTGATGTTGCCGCTTTCTTTCTGATCATAAATGAACAGGAACATATCAATAAACGGAACTTCGTATTCACTGACGCCACTGACCAGCGCACCATAATCGCTCTGATCCAGTGCATATGCCGAATACAACATATCCGCCACTTCAATATCCAGATCGATCAGTTCCGCAAACTGTCTGGGATTCAGCTTATCCGTCAGCATATAGCCGTCCATGGCCTCGATATTGCCAAGTCCCTGACAGGATTTCACCACATCCAGTTTTTCCAGAGCTTTCAGTGTCTGTGCCTCTTTTTCATAATCACCGTTGGGCACAATGACTGCCAGCTGGTTCACCATGCCGAATTCCTTATTTACCATGCTGACGGAAAATTTATTATCACTCATAGTACTGGATTCCAGAGTGTTGGTATCGTACACGTAGTTTGCCTTATTGGACAGGAAAAATGCTATAATAACACCTACGATCAGAATAGGCGGTATAATGTAGCGGGTAGCCACACAGAATTTACCGACCGCCGTGATCTTCGGCACGAAGCTCTTGTGGTGAGTATTGTCAATGGCCTTGGAAAAGGTCAAAAGCAGTCCGGGCATCAGGAAGAATACGGCCACCATACTGAAAATAATGGATTTTGCCAGAATGATACCCATATCATAACCAATTCTAAACTGCATGAACATCATGGCTACCATACCGGAGATGGTGGTCAGGGAACTGGAGGAAATCTCCGGGATTGCCTTACTCAAAGCAACAATCACAGCCTCTCTGGCATCCTTGTCCTCATGTTCTTCCATAAAACGGTGGGCCAGAATGATGGCATAGTCTACCGCCAGACCTAACTGCAGTACCACCGCGATGGAGTTCGTAACAAAACTGATGGTTCCGAACCAGTAGTTCGTACCTTTGTTCAAAATAGCTGCCACAATAAATGTAGTCAGATAAACCGGGATTTCCGCATAAGTCGTAGAGGTAAATAACAATACGGCTACGATAACCACTGCTGCCAACAACAGAATGACGATCATATCATTATTCAAGTCATCCGCGTCACGCTCTTCCTGACCGATATCGGAAGAATAGTAAACATCATAATCGGACAATGCATCCAATACCTCATCCAGATGCTGCTGTGTAGCTTCCGTGTCTGCTTCCTCATCAAAAGTGACAGACAATAAAGCCTCCATGTCATGATAATGATCCTCGGTGTCATCGAAATCCAACATGCTGACACCGTCCATCTCCTCCACCTGATCTGCCAGTTTCTGTGCCTCGTCAAACGTCACGTTACAGATCAGGATCCGGGCGGAGCCATACGTGGTAAATTCCGAATCCATCAGATCCAGTCCCCTTCTGGTCTCTGTTGTGTCCGGCAAATAAGTGGTCAGATCGTTATTAACCTTGACTCTGTTCATGGATAATACGCAAAATATGCATAAAACAATAAAGATCAGATAAAATCCTTTTCGTTTGTCTACAATGAGCGTGGCAAGTTTCATCATAAAGGAATTATCTTTTTTGTCTTTTTCTGCGTTGTCTGCCATAGTTCCCTCCTGCTTTTTCTCTCTTTGTACCCTTGTTTATGTATTTGATTTTATACACCTCTAGTTTAAAATGTTTTTGAACATCTGTAAAGACTTACTACAAAGATAAGAAATTGTATTAATGTCATTTAATGAACTTGTGTTGATTTTCTGCCACATGCAAAATATAATAATGGGGAAGAAAAAGCAAGCTACAGATTTTTTGTGATTGTTTATTTTTAGACATTTTCGTGATGTTCGTCTATTATTTTAGAAAAAATTCAGATTTGTATTACATATAGGAAATGATTTCTTCTTTTCCCGGAAAGGCTGGTGGATTGTCTTATGGAAAAAATGGATCGCCGTGTGCGCAAGACAAGAGCTCTCTTATTACAGGGGCTGGTAAAAATGTTAGAAACCCATGATATTCAGGATATCTCCGTCAAGGAGCTGACTGAACTGGTGGATATCAACCGCGGAACCTTTTATCTGCATTATGATGATATCTACGATATGCTCCATAAAATCGAGGATGAAATGTTCCTGGAATTTAATGAAATCATGGAGCAGAAACCGGTCGTTACCAATTCTCTGGCCTCTCAGGGGCCGTTGTTGGAATTCTTCCATTTTCTGGACCGAAACAGGGATCTGGCCAAGGTCATGATCGGCCCTCATGGAGATCTGGCTTTCGTCAATCGTCTGAAAGATCAGATTGAAAAGCGCACTCTCCAGGTTCTGGAAAGTGCGCAATCCGATGCTAATTATGAATATCTCTGTTCCTTCATTATCACCGGCTGTGTCGGTGTCGTAGAGACCTGGCTGAAAGAGATCACTCCCCAGTCTCCGGAAGAAATGGCAGGGATTCTCGGAACCATGCTTATGCGGCAGCTTACTTTTGTTCCGGGGCCTGCTTAGACTGTGTCGGCTCAAGCATACCTACACTTAAAGAAGTCACGACCTCGCCATCCAGGAAGAAAGATACAGTGTCGCCTACCTGGAGATCATCCAGTGTGGCATCCGCTCCGTCAATCGTGATGATCGTATCATCATTGACCGTGATAGTCATAGTGTCACCGCTGAGGGTTAAGGTCATCTCATCTAACATATCTTTCTCGGGTTTCTGACCGTTCGGTGCTTCTCCGTTGGGTGCTTCGCCGGTAGGGGCTTCACCATTGGGAGCGCCACCGTTGCCGTCAGGAGCCTGGCCATCGGGTTTATCGCCTGTAGGTGCTTCCTCATCCGGAGCCTCCGGCTTCTCTGCCAGCGAAATGGAGATCACATTGCCGTCAATGGCAGTGATCTGACCGAGATAAGATTCCACCTTCTCTTCACCTGATTCTGTTGCCGCATTTTGCTCTACCGTGCCCTGTTCCGTCGTGCTCTCCGGTGCGATCGTCTCCTTCTGTTCTGCCGATTCACTTGCTACGCTCTCCGTGCCCGCGGATGTTGTTCCTCCGCATGCTGTAAATCCGGTCATCACCATGGCAGCAGTCAACACTGCGCACATTACTTTTGTATTCACCTGGGGTAAATTCCATCTTCTCATATTCTCATTCCTCCTGTTCCATTAAAAATCTTGTGAACATTTCTTTCCCCTTATCCGCCTCTTATGATAAAGGACATCTGCGAAGGAATTGTGAGAAAAATGTGGTGATTCTGTGAACTTTTCACGCATGACACATTTGTCATATGTACAGTATTGGCAGTGTCAGATCATGTGTCGATTTTGCTGTTTTGTTGTAAATATTCAAGGAACGCAGTACAGCCTTCCAGAACGTCATCGTAGGTCGTTCCAAAATCTCCCGTATACCATGGATCCGAGATATCCCGTTCCGATCCCGCGTAGGAAAGCAGCTTCGCTACTTTCCCCTCCGGGTCTCCCCCGAATATCCGCAGCATGTTGCGGATATTCGCACCATCCATACCAATCAAATAATCATATTCCGCATAATCCGCTCTCGTCACCTGCCGGGCCCGCTTCCCCTCACAGGAGATCCCATGCCTCGCCAGCTCCGCCTTCGCCAGCGGATACACCGGATTCCCGATGCCGTTCCAGATTTCCTCTGTACTGGTGGCCGCGGAGGCAATCTGGAAGTAGGCGGCGAGACCGGCATCGGATACTAATTTTTTCATTATGAATTCCGCCATGGGGGAACGACAGATATTGCCGTGGCAAACAAATAATACTTTAATCATCTTTTTATATCTCCATTTAAATCTTGTATTTCTTCTCAAACGCTTGATATTTCAGGGTTTTCCGACTTTTGAGTTTTCCTTTCTTTTCAAGGTATCTTCTCAAATCTTCTCGTATTTTCTTGTGTTTTTCCCTGCAATCTTGGTAAATCCGTTGGTAAAGCAAGCGTCCTTACCAACGGGCTTTTTTAACTATTCGCTATCCGATATACTTCTTCCTTTGCATCATCAAAATTCACATGGGTGTAAGTGTTCAAGGTTACACTGATGTCTGCGTGACCCATGATATACTGCAAGGTTTTCGGATTCATCCCGGATTTTGCCATATTAGAGCAAAAGGTGTGCCTGCATACATGAGGGGTAACTTTCGGCATCTGGATACGGTAAATCCTGTTGTATTTCTGAATGATATGCTCCATGTACTTCTCCCAGTGAAGGGCAACCATCGGCATATCGTTTTTATCCAAAAATAAAAATCCAGCGTATCCTTCCACCATCGGTTCAACTTTTGGTGTCTTTCGGTTGGCAATAATTCTGCGAAAACACGCTGCGACAGCTTCCGTCATCGGCACATAGCGAATACCTTTGTCAGTTTTTGGTTCTTCAATTACATACTGCATCTGTGCAGTACGCTGTAACTGATGGTCTACCTTAATACGCATTTCTCCAAACTCAATCTCCGAAATCGTCAGCCCGCAGAACTCTGAGATACGAAGCCCTGTGTGAAAAAGAATATAGATTGCATCATAGTATCTGCTGAAATGCTTATCCTCCTGAATAAACTTCAGCAAATCTCTCTGCTGCTTTCGGGTAATCGCTTCTCTGGTAACAGAATCATTGACAATGACGGATGCAAGCTCAAATTCAAATGGATTTTTACGAAGCAGGTCATCATCGACTGCCATCTGAAATACCGGTCTTAGAACTCCCCGGATAAAATGAATGGAACTGTATCCCCGTCCATCAATCTGCTGGAGCTTAATCAACCATGCCTTTGCATCCGACAAACGCACCTTATCAATTCGCAGATTCCCAAAACTCTCTTTTTTCAGCATATTGATGACCGTTTTATATCCGGCAACCGTATTGTGACGAACTCCTGTTTTCAATGAAACATACTTTTCTACCAGTTCCAAAACAGTATAGTTGCCACCGTTGGTTACGATACGGTCAAACAAATCCGCTTCAATCTGTTTTTCTTTCTCACGCAGGGAAGGCTCCCGCTTCTTCCCTTTTGGCATTGGGTCATTCTTGTCCAAACGCCAACTGTATACATTTTTCTCTTTTCCGTCCTCATCAATATAGCGGAACCGATACCTCCCATCTTTACGCTGGTACTCGCCCTCTCGCAAAATCCGATTACGGTTATCTCGTCTTTTCTCACTCATCGTGAACTCTCCTTTCAAAAAAAGAGAGCCAGACTTGCACTCTTATCATAGCACAAATCCAGCTCTCCGCATAGTTATATCATGTGAAATCGGTAAATCTGTCAGCTCTGTTTACACAGCAGTAGCCTGATCCAGATACCTCTCAAATTTCTCACGCTTAATGAGGGCACGATTGCCGTTCATCACATAAAAATCCTCATTGGGATGTGTGTCAATAAGCGTTCTCAATTTTCCTTCGCCGATATGATAATATCTGGCTGCTTCCTCAATGGTAAGCGTATATCTACGCCACACCGGAATATCCGAGTAATTTTTTCCTTCAATATTCATCTTATTATTCGCCATAGGCAGTTATCCTCCATACATGAAAATAGCCAGACAGAGGGTGTCGGCAA
>OHJT01001021.1_pt1 | contig 17218 bp, 4 predicted proteins | sample 1568651 | NCBI WGS metagenome assembly OHJT01 (sample SAMEA3879608, study PRJEB24766) | human gut metagenome | biome: human-associated habitat; feature: feces | place: USA | collected 1985/1987 | reverse complement strand
GTACCCAAGGCCGAAGCATCGTAGGTTTCATCATTACCGGCGGCAACCTCCACCGTGAATCCAGCATCCTCCCCATCCTCTGATTCCGGGGTATTTATCTCATCTGTCTTTTCGCATATAGGATCGTCGTCACCTTTAGCGATCGTAACTACTAAATCATCACCAGCGACCTCTTCCTCCTGATATTCCGGTTCTGTTTTACGGTTTTCTTTCCCTTCGGCCTCCAACAATTCAGCCTCCGTATCAAACTCTTCGTAATCATCCATTTCGGGTTGTTCATCCGGTTGCTCTACGACAGGCTTAGAGCGAGGAGTTACAACATCCTCTTTTTGCGTCTGCTCCACTTCTACCTCATCCTCTTTCTTCTCACGTTTCAAACGGTTCCTTACCCAGCCCAAAGAGAATACGCACTGTAAGAACGGGATTGTCTTCTTACTGGTAAAAATTGCGATGATTAAGAATGAGCCTAATAAAAGCAAGATCGTTCCGGGAATTCCGATATTGGTAATAAACATCTCCGAGATGTAATATCCGTGTTGACCGCCTAGATAAATAAACGTATCCTCATATCCCTTGATAAATATGAAAGCAAAAAACACAGATCCCCAGATCAACGCCGAAGCACTGAACAAGAAACGTCTCAACAAGGATACTTTATTTAAATTCATGAGTTTCGCCCCAACCGATCCCAAGAAAAAGAGGATCATAAAAGAAGAGATACCGAACCAACGGTTCATCAATAGATCAGACAAATACGCCCCGCGTACGCCCGTCCAATTCTCTACCGATCCTCGATTGGTCAACAAATCCCCTAAAGGAACATTCTCTATTTTACTTTGATCGGCGGCTCCTGTAAAGAAAAACGAAATCAAGGCAAGCCCTACGTAAATGGTTAGTATAGAGATAATCAAACCTGTAATGAAACGGGTCCGTTCATTTGTAAAAAAAGTCTTCAAGGCTGCGAACCAGCTCGGCTCTGTATGATTTTGCTTCGTTGTTGTTGTCTTCTTTGCCATAAATAGTTTCTCAATAATTCTTTTATAACACGCAAATGTACATAGAAAAATCGAGTCTGACGAACCTTTGAAAAAAAGACGTACGTGTTTTCTGAAAAACATGTACATGTTTTCGCGGAAACACGTACATGTTTTTGGGGATAGATTTTAACGGCATTAAATAGATCTGTGCATCTCATGTCCTTCTACATAGATCGCACTATAAGGACGAGATGGACAAAGGTACTCGCAAGCACCACAACCAATACAAGTTTCCGTATTGATCACCGGGATCTTTAACGACTTCGGATCTGCAGGATCTTTCGCCACCATCTGGATCGATTTTGTCGGGCAATGGCGTTCACAATTACCACAACTCATACCGTCCGTATTGACAATACAAAGATCTTTTACCCATACGGCATGACCGATCTGTATAGCAGATTTGTCTTCTTTCGTAATCGGTTTGATCGCTCCCGTCGGGCAAACCTCCGAACATTTCACACATTCCGGACGGCAATACCCTCTATCGAATGCCATCTCCGGCTGCATCAGTTTCATCAAACCGGTAGCAGGGCGAAGTACCTCGTTCGGACATACCGATACACACAACTGGCAAGCGGTGCAATGTTGTGCAAAATGACGGGCACTCAATGAACCGGGAGGAGTAAGCGAGGTCGCCCGGTCCGGTATCTTTTTATCTTCGATCACCGCCAAACCGCCATCTACTTTCTTCTCCTGTGCCTTCATTGCCGCAGTAGCAGCCAATACAGCAGTAGCCGTAAAGAAGCTACGCCGCGCCCTATTTATCTGTTCACCTGTCACCCTATCGTCCGTCTTTTTTACTCTCTCACCGGACGGATGTATGTACCTGATCGCGCCTTTGTGACATTTCCCGATACAATCCATACATGCCACACAGCGACTATAATCTATTTGGTGTTCTTTAACATCGATGCATGAAGCCTTGCAATTGCGGGCACAGAGATTACAATTCACACATTTCGATGAATCGATCACCGGTTTCAGCCAAGAGTATCTTGCTATAAATCCTAAAACAGTCCCCACCGGACAAATCGTATTGCAATAGGTCCGTCCGGCACGCCAAGCTAAAACTGCAATCACTACAAAGGATACGATGGCAACCATGAATGTCGGCAAACTCTTCATCCATACATTCACGGAATAAAAAGCATAGCTGTCGGCACGTTCGGCCAATAATGCCAACAAATTATTCCCCCACATATAAACAGGTTGAAAAAGATTGGATGCAATGCGTCCGTACGAGCTATAAGGTGCCAATAAAGCGACCAATGACCCGACACCGGCGATTAATGCCACTACAAAAATTCCGAGTACCCCATAGCGTAGCCAACTTACTGCTTTAGAATAACGAAAACGGTTCTTCTTCCGCTTTCCAGCCATCCATGATATAATATCCTGAAACACACCGAGCGGACAGACTACTGAACAATAAATGCGTCCGAAAATAAACGTCAGGAGGACAAGCAACACAACGACCCCCAAATTCAATGCCAACAACGCCGGCAAAAACTGTATCTTTGCCATCCAGCCGAACCACGTGTGGACCGTTCCGGTGAAATCCAGAAACAACAAAGTAATCAACACAAAAAATAAGACAGCGAATGAGACTCTAATTTTTCGTAACATGGGCAATTTCATTTAAAAAGCAACTAATCCGGTACAAAAATACACATGTTTATCCAGTTGATTACTATATAAATTACAGATATTAATACCAATATTACCGATTTCACTCGATTCCAATAAAAAAAGGATACCGTTATCAGGTATCCTTTTCCTCTCTCCCACACAAATCCACTAATGGCCAATAATCACTTTTCGCATTTCTTTTTGTCCCCTTATCTCTAATGACACCAAATAAGTACCGGAAAGCAGATATTCACGCTGAGTCGTTCCAGGTCCGATCTTCCCCTTGGATAAGCATTGGCCGGCAATTGAAAACAATTCGTAATATCCTGTAACATCTGCATGAGATTTAATCAACAAGCCGCCATTATCGGAATAAATCGTAAATTCCGACAGTATATTCTTCTGAATCCCCACCCCATCAGAAGCTTCAAACAATTGCCATTCAGCCAATTGAAATAAATCGTTTTTCCCTGTTACGTTAAGCTTAAAACTTTTATATTCTTTATCAGATACGATTGGATATTCCAGTGTAGTATAGCGTCCTAAAAACTTCTGGCTGTTTCTGACATCCAGTTTATCCCACTTTTTGCCATCAATAGAACCATATAAAATCCATTCTGCCGGGTCACGATCAGGAGAATCATTGGCAGAAATCAAAGCGTATCCATCTACTTTGACTGCCTTCGGCAAGTCATACCGTATCCAGATACTATTACCCTCGGAAATCGCCGTACAAAATTTTGTATTAATATTTCCATCACTCAAATTGCCATATCCCTCATGAGGAAGAGTATTGAACTGAGCACTCATCATACCAGCGTTTTCCGGATCCATTAAAGAACTTCGTAAGGGTTTGTCACAACCAAACAACTGAAATTCTGCAATTGCTAAACGGTCACTCCCGTTTACTTTCAAAACCTTCAAACGAAAATAATCATAAGGAGTAAAACTGACTTTCTCATCAAAAACCTTCGTTTCATTCGCAGCAAATATAATATCTGTCTGACGATCGACAGTTCTCCAGGATGCAGAAGTTTTAGTACGTCCCTCCAGTCTCCATGATACAGGAGCTTTAGAAGCATCTTCTCCGGAGGTTATCGCATACGCTTTCAAACCGGCAGAACGAGGTAATTCTACCGAGAACCAACACTCTGTTTGACCGGAAAAATCTGTTTCCAAAATCGTCTTGGCATCGTTGTCCCACAAGGGAGCTATATTCAATCCCGCAAGGGATGATTCCATAAAGACCCCGGAGTCTCCCTTGTCATATCCGGAAATTTGAATAAATAAATCGTCCGGTAGATCAGGAATATCTGCTTCCGGAGCTATACTACGGGCTATGATATCGGCCAAAAAAATATAACCTTTATCATTCGGATGAATCTTATCACCGGTCAAATATCCTTTACCCTCAAACGGAGTATGACAGTCTATTACAGTCGCACCGGTTTCCTTCGCAACCTGATCAATCATAGGCATCATCTCTTCCGTCATTACCTTATCCTCATTAATCCAATTGCCGGGTCCGAAAAGAGGAAGAGGATAACAAATATAAATCTTCGGTTTACTGACAAGCTCCTTAAACGAATTCACCAGTGCAACATAATCTCCGGTATACTGTTCTTTGATATTATCCCAGTTTATCTTTTTAGCATCATTGGTACCCAACTTAATCACCACGATATCCGGATTATATTTCAAAGCATTCAGATAACGCTCATGATCCCAATAAGAAGAAGCAGTACCGTCAAATTCCTTGCCGTTTTTCATCAAAGTACGCCCGCTTGCACCAAAATTCGAGACTTCGTACTTTTCAGTACCCAAATCACGTTGCAATACAGATGGATAAGTAGCCGAGCCGGATGACGCTCCAACTCCTTCGGTTATACTATTACCAATACATGCAATCTTTATCTTCTGTGCAAATGCCGGTAAAGAATAAATCTCTCCCAACAGAAAGAATATTCCACAATAAATCCAATAAATTCTTTTCATAATCTCTATGGCCCAATAAGACATTCCATAACCCTATCTCCGGATAATTCCGACCGGAGACAGAATCACAGAACGTTTTTCTTACTTCACTATTAATTTTCCTGTTTTTATTTCTTCTCCATTATCCAGCCGTACAATATAAATCCCTGCCTTTAAGCCATCTGTCGGTATCACACAATCTGCGGAAAAATAATATTCCGCTATTAAAATGCCCTGAAGTGAACAGACGCTTACATGACCGTTACCGTTTAAATGCACTTTAGTTCCTCGGGATACAGGATTCGGCCAAATGAGCAAATCATCCAAGTCCGCTGTATCGTCAATACTTTCAATACCGACCAATGCCCCCGACTCGTATACCTCAAATTCCTTAATACAAGTAGTTCCTCGCTGTGCAGTACTGGGAACGGTCAATCGTACATAACGCGTATCCACCGGTTCCTCTAATAAGATGACTTTCTTCTTTATATTTATATCCTCAAATGTTTTTTCAGCTATAGTCTCCCAAGTTACGCCATCCCGGCTAACGGCAACCTTATATCCACTGATGCGGTCCAGAGAATCCGTCAACGCAAATCCATCGATAGAATATACCTCCTCTAAATCGACTTCCAAGGTTGCTGTTCTTCTGGTAAATTCCCAAACGGTACCTTCCCGTCCATCCAAGGCATTTGCTGCAGTCAGCATATCATTGGTTCCGGCAGAACAATTCAAAATCGTCTTCCCTACACTGATTACGCCATTCCGGTCAATCGCTTCCTTAAACTGCCCATAGATGTCGAATCCGTAAATACGAACAGCATTATCACCTTTAGAAGGAACAAACTTCACAAAACGTGCATCTACCGGATCAAACGATTTCACTTTCTCATTAATCGATGCGACTCCCGTTTCACGAATTATTTCCGTCCAGCTTCCATCCAACGTATCTGTGGTACTGACATAAACTGAGTAACCGGGAACATTCGCCCAACCGGATTCTACCATCTTACAATCACGGAATTCAATGTGATTAATCGTATAAATACCGGTCAAAGAAAAAATAATGAATGGAGCGGCAGAAGTATCACACCACTTCATCGTATTGTCACCACTCAAATTTTCTTTCCAACCCCTCAACAGCCTGAAAGGATTCTCGTGAGTGCCCGTCATGCCGCTATAACTGTCGATGTTGACAATACGTTTACCCTTGCCATCGGGAGACGACACACTCAGCAAATTACTCGTGTTATACAACATGATTGTATAGTTCTCCCTGTTCTTCCCATCTTCCGAAATCACTTCTACATTCAGTTCATTCAGTCCATCAGTCAGTTCTATTTTTCCGATGCCATTAATCCTTGCATATTCACTGGTAGCTTTAGCAGCAACAACCACTTTGGAATCTTTTGTTTCCATCCGATATAAATGAGTGGAAGGGCTAAAATCAGGTTCCAACTCAAGACCTTCAATACTCAATGACTCAATTCCGGCAATAGCGGATTTATCTGCACGATAAACTTTTACCGTATAAATCCTTTCGGTCATACGATCTGCCGACTTCACTGTAATGAAGAAATCATTTTCGCCTAAAATCAACGACTTTTCTCCCAAATCTCCACCAATTTCACATTCCGGATTTCTGGCTTCCGCCTTTATGTTCACTTTCTCTATCTCTTTTGCTACATTTACCGAATAGACAGTACGTTCTGCTTCAAAAACCGGCATCAAGCTATTTCCCTCAACCTGTAAAGTCAACAAGGAAGCATCACTGGCAGTGACATCCAACTTACCGAAAATATTGAATTCGTACAGATTCAACGAACCGGAAGTTCCCAAACGGTCGGCCGGGACTTCCAATTTTATATAACGAGCTACTTTGGCCGGAGACACTTCCACCTCTTTAATATTCTCATCGGCTTTATTATTTGCATCCTCTACAACTTCCCAATCCGACAGATTCTGACTTACGGACAATATATACCCATTGATATTTTCATTTTTACCATCTACAGAACCGGCATCGTACAGTTTAAAACCGGAAACGGCATAATTATCTTTCAGATCAACCACCACAGATTTATCACCAGCGGTAGAAGTTGACCATTTACTATTGGCCGCCTTCATTTCTCCATCGAACAAAGCTACCGGTGCATTCTGTACATTAGGAGCGTCCTGCTGCATAATAACGGGCTTTCCAACACTGATCAAAGCATTTTCATAAACCGAATCGAAAGATTTACGTCCATAAATCTTAAAACCATAAATACGTACCGTATTACTGCTAATTTTAGGTACCAGTTTGATATAACGTGCTTTCACCGGAGTAATCTCTTTGACTTTATACATCACATCACTCTGGTTTATCTCATGTACCACCTCTTTCCAATCGGTATCGGATGTCCCTGCAGTACTTACATAAATATGATACTCAGACAAATTCGGATTATTCGGTTCACGGGTTTTACAATCCTCAATCACAAATTTATCTACGTCATAGTAATCGGAAAGTTCTATAATCACAAAATTATCAGTGCTGTTGTAGCACCATTTCTTATTCCCATTACCAGTTACATTTTTATCAAGAAGTAAATTTTCAGGCCCTTCATTATTAAACCCACCGCTAGCCGAATGAATTCTGGCTATACGTACTCCCATACCATCGGCAGGAGTCGTACTAATAATCGGTGAGGTACCGGATGCGTAAGCTACACTGTACTCTTCAATTTTCATTGCATTGATATGAGCAAACTTACCGGCATAACGCGCCAATTCAAAATGAATAGTCCCGTCAACATCCGGATAAATAGCCTCAGATACAAAAATCGTATTATTATTCTGGTTCTTTGTATTCCCGGTTATATCTCCCTCAGCAATGTTAGCTCCTCCCATCTGATGAGTACCCTGATAAGAATTTGTACCGGTAAACGTCAACAAGCCAGTTCTGTCATTAGTATCATAACGACTACCGAAGACATAAAATTTATATGCTTTTTCGGGTTTCAGATTTTTAAAGTCGATACCTCCCTTTTCCGCTCCGTTATTTTCTTCAATAAAAAAATAATCCTGAGTCGCCGTATTAATAGCAAAATCTCCCAAAAGTTCGGTATCCGGTTCCAATAGTCCACCGTTTTTAATGCCGTTCGACAAAAAACCGGTAGTTAAATGCATTTTATAATCAACCGGCTGATTATATGAATTGACGAGTGAGTATTCCGTACCTGCCGCAGTCTTCACTGCATTATTCCAAAAATTTCCATTCGTATCTTTTCCTGTAATATTTCCATTGGTACCATCATCTTTTCCAAAATCTATATATAGTTTCTGATCCATAGTAAAACCGGCATTAACAAACTCCAACTCATTCGTAGACTGTGCCAGATTTTCCAAAAACCGATCACCTCCTAACGGTGCATAAATTTCAAGGCTGGATTTCATCATCTTACCTTGATTCACATATGCAATTTCTTCAGTATTCATCCCGGAACGCCAAAAAAACAACTCACGATACAATATCTGATCCGGAGCTAAGTTACTACCTAAAACAAATTTTTTAGGAGATAATTTTTCCGGAAGCTCCCCTATTTTTATATCATCGATATACAATATCGTATTTCCCCATGCATAATAATGAGTCAGAGTAACACGTTTCCACCCCCCTGTGTTGATAGTTGTCTCAGACTGAATTTTCCCGTTCAGTGGAGACTCGTAAACCAATGTCCCGTCTGTTTTGATTTTGAAGAAGCCATTCCCACTCTCATTCTCAAACCAGGCAATCGTACCGGTTCCTGTTGTATTGATATCAAATGAAACGGTAAATGGATGAACCGTTTCTTCCGGTATCCACTCGATCTGGCGGGAAGTTGTCGTTCTTCCCAACTCACAGGATGTCCCCTGTACACGTTTAGGCAATGGTTTTCCTGCTTCCAAGGCATCAAATAAAGAAGGAACTATAGCATAACAGAATTCTTGATGTCCGGCTGAATTGGGATGATATGCATCATTTTCATATCCACTGGCCCAACGGCCTTTACCGTCGTCAATAGCTCCCAACGTATTGATACTCGGTAAATCCCATTCATGTATCAGCAAATTCAGCTTCTTTACATAGTTATAATCGCTTTCATTGTAATCGGCACGTGTATAATTATTGGCCATAACCGGTACGATTCCGGCATCCTCTGCTTGTTTGATGGCTTGCAACATTCCGTCACGATAACTGTTATAGGCCGCTTCGCCACGGTCATGTACACCTTCATTACCTAACGAAAGCCCGTAAATCACATAACTACTGCAATTACTCAATAAATCACGTTCCCATCGATCCAATAAATTAGCAGTTGTATTTCCTCCGATAGAAATATTTGAAGTCTTCCAGTCCAAACCGCGTCCTTCTTCATGACGTTTGGTCAGCAATTGAGTATACATATAAGCATATCCATGCATATCCGGTGTTCCCGATCCGTTAGCAACCGAAGAGCCCATATAGGAAATCTTCAACGCTTCTGTTTCACCGCAACTTACCGCATAAGTATATTTTCTCAGATTGACTTCTACATAAAATTCACCACCATTCATGTTGGTACGGATGTCTTCTAATGACATACCATACGATTCACCTTGTGATTGCTTAACCACCCGATTAGTACCCTTTATACGTTTCAAACATTCTGTTGCGTCCTTATTTATTATAAAATTAAACTTCGGATCACCACCATTCAATGTCAACCGTGCAGCCCATATGCCTTTACCCTGATACTCTAAAGGCAATCCTTTCGTTACATCAGCACCGGTAGAAGTGGAAGTCCCCACAATGTTCAAGGAAGTAATCGGCAAAATCTCATAGGTATTGTCGGTCAGATCAATACTAATGCGTACAGGTCCTGTAATATCCGTTTGAATAGGCTCCCCATTTTCCATCAACGAGCCTTCAGCTTTCCCTTTACCATACACTACTTTTTTATCATTACCCAAGTCACGATAAAAACTGAATGAACCTGTCCCCTTTAAAGAGGTATATATTTCAAAGAGATTGGTGATGGTCCCCTGTAAATCAGTAATCATTTGCATCTCGGCATCTTCTTCTACAGCCGTACCCGTAAAATGAGCACTACCTAACTGACCACTAATATTTATTTCAATTTCATCAGACAGAGTTTTTTCATCATATACAATAGATGCGGTGACTTTCACCTTCCCATTAGTCTTCGGATACACAATTCCCTGATTATCAACGCGAGCTATCGATTCGTCATCTACACTCCATCGAATGGCCGGAAAGATGGCCCCTTCGGGCAAAACACGAGCCTGTATCTGGGAAGTCTGGCCAGACTCCGTAATATCTTGTCCGGTCAGAGTGATCGAAGTAGCTTTTATTACAGGGTCATTCGTACATTCCTCTATCTTCATAGCATTGATATGTGCAAACTTATCAGCATAAAGATCGATATTGAAACGAATACTGCCGTTAGCATCCGGATAAACAACATCCGATACATAAATACGATCGGTTGTATGGTTTATACCGTTCCCTCCACTATTTTTTCCCCCCATTTTATAAGTTCCGGTACTGCTATTCTCTCCAGAGAATGTAAAAAGTCCCATACGATCTGTTTCCGTATCCCTGCAACCAAATACATGGAAACGATAACCGGACTTCGGATTCAAATTATTGAAATCGATAATACCCGGAATATCCGTTCCTCCATTTTCAATAAAAATATAATCTTCTGTAGCTGTCTCAATGGCCAGATCCCCTAAAAGCGCCACATCCGGATTAAGCAAGCCACCATTCAACCGTCCGTTGGAACGGAAGCCTGATCCTAATTTCATCTCGACCCCGGTCGGTACATTGGCAGAATTTACCAACTTCAGCATCGCACCCTTACTAACAGTAAAATTATCTTTCTCAAAAGCGTTATTCCAATAATGATTGTTTACATCGGCTCCGATTGTATGATGTCCGTTCGTTCCGTCACTGCGTCCGAAGTCAATATAAAAATCTTGTTTCACAGCCAACGGATCAACCTCTCCATATTCCTCTATCTTCATTGCATTAATATGAGCAAAGCCACCGGATTTTATTGCTAATTGAAAGTCAACTTCCCCTTTAAAATCCGGAAAAATATAGTCGGTGACATAAATATCACCCGTGTTCTGGTTTTCCCCATTAGTTCCGATTGCTTTGCCCGTCATACGATAAGTGCCATGACTTCCTGTTGAACCGGTAAATGAAAGATATCCTATACGTTCTTCATCTCCAGTCTGCGCACGACTACCAAACACATAAAATCTATAAGCACGATTCTTGTTCAAGTTTTTAATGCGGAAACTACCATTAGCACCCGCACCCTCAATATAAAAATAATCTTGTGTGGCTGTAGATATTGCCAAATCACCTAATTCTGTCTGGTCCGGTACAAGAAGTCCTCCATTACGAATACCATTGGCCAAAAACTTTTTAGTAATCTCCATAATAAATCCGGTACTCTCATTGGTTCCGCTCACCAGTTCCAATGTTTCTCCATATTCCGTTTCTATGGCATTGTTCCAATAATGCCCGTTTTGATCCGGCCCTTCCGTCACATTTCCATCCAAACCATTGTTTTTACCAAAATCAATATAAACAGATTGTTTCAACACACCATTATTTGTGTTTTTTACTGAATCGGCCGCCCTTGCTGAAAGCAACCAACCGATACAACATAGCAATAGAAATACAGTAATTTTCCTCACGTTTTTTGATAATTAAAAATTATGAATTTACAGGTCCGACAAATTATCGAAATATCTGCCAGACCTGTATAAGTCATTAAAATATTTTCATACAGTCATTAAAATTAATTTCAAGGAATAATCACTTTTTGCGAATAAACTTCTTTATTACATTCTAATGATACGGTATAAATTCCCTTATGAAGATTACTCCCTATATGAAAGTTTCCACTCTGTTTTTTTTTGACTACAATTGATTTTCCCGACATATCAAACAGTGTAACTATGTCAGCCCGATAATCATTTTTCAATTGTACTCTAATTCTTCCCTCATCAGGGGTTAATGTGAAAAAAGAATTATCCTGATTTAATTGTGCAACACCGACTCCACTTGATTTTTCCAGAACAATGCTAACCGTTTGTTCTCCTGTCAAGTTTTGAGGTATTTCAGGAGTATCCATTGCAATGCCATTGAGTTTAAACTCTTTGATCCGGTTCCCTTCGCCTTCCAATTTAACGTTAAGTATCATGTTCCCATAGTTCAACCTGGTAAGTTCCAATGAATTGACTTCTTCAGGTAAAAATGGTTCGAAACGTAATTTTTCGTCCTCAAAACGCATACCTACAAGACCATACCAAACCATACGCAATAATCCGGTTGCCGACCAAGTCTGATGTTGAAGTCCCCCCCAATGGCTACCGGTCTGCCATCCTCCATCAGGATGTCCGTCTTTCGGATCATAAATTTCCCAAAAATCATTCCCACCTTTATTTAAACCAAGATCTACTAAATTAAACAGTTCGAATGTAAATCTTTCATAATCACCGGTTCTGGTACAAGCATCCGCATAGAAAGCATTTACAAATGGCCAAATCATCATATTATGGCGTCCCGGCTTCTCATCGCTGAATCGTTTGAAATGCGGATAAATAGAAGGCAGGCCAAATTTAGTAACCTGCATTTGGGATATTATTTTCTCTGCCTCCGCCGGTGATACAATGTCAAACAATATTGCAAACGAATTACCCAAACCTTCTTGGAATGAATGCAGATCTCCATTCTGATCGATCAGATAATTAAATTTACCGGTTTCTCTGTCAAAGAGATGGGTACGTATGTTAGTTTTTAAGTTTTCAGCCTTCTTCTCCATTTCAGTAGCAGTCTCTTCTTCTCCCAAAATAGTTGCGATATGTGCCAATAAACGATACGCCTCATAATAAATACAATTCGTACTTAAACATTTTATTTTATTATGTGCCGGATGACTGACAACTGCTCCCCCCTTAGAATCACCGGACCATACAGGCTCTTCATATCCGGCAATACCATCATTAAATACAGAAGGACCTGTAAACAGCCCGTATTGAGAATCATATACAGGGTTATTATCACGCTTCATTTCCTCCAACTGATGAATGGTGTTTACCCCACTCTTCAATATCTGGTTCAAAAACTCTTTATCGCCAGTCATCTGATAGTACATATAAGCACCTTTTACCCAAATTATCTTATCCCAATATTCTGCACCGATGTACTCTTGTTCGTTATCTTCCAATAAATGCAATAATGAATTCTTCGAGATTTCCGGCTGTAACAACGGAAAACCGTTCCATACATTAATAGACAGATCGCGTGTCCAGTTTCCATCATAACGGGCTCCCGCATTCAGAATACCATTTTGAGTCGTATTGATATTCACTGTCCATAAAGCTAATTCATAGGCAGCTTTCAGATCCGCATTATTAGATATGATTTCCGGTTGAACAGCCGGTTTTCCATAAACCTCGAATTCACGGATACGCGCCAATCCTTTTTGATACTCCGAAGGAATTTCCAATTTCAGGAAACGGCTGGCAAAAGGTTCTGCCGGTACACCTTCTTTACGCACCTGCATCGCTTCAAACGTTCCATCGAAAACCAATTTCCAATCTTCATCCGTACCGGCAAAGCTGCATGCATATACTTTATATCCTGTCAACCATTCTTCACTATCGATCAACGCGAACTTATTGATTTCATATTCCTGCTCCAGGTCGATCACAACCCAGCCATCCGTACCTTCTTTTTTTCCGAAAGCCCAAGGATTATTAGCATCTTCTCCATCGACAGCATCTGTATTTCCATCGATAATATTAGCCGGTGTTTCCCGATTACTCCAACTATTATGATAATCGACTATCGTTTTCCCTGTACTGACTATTTCTTCATTCAGTGGCCGGACATATGATCCGTAAATGTCTACACCATAAATACGTACATAAGAATCCCTAGTATCTTTTACCGGTACAAACTTAATATAACGCGCTTCTACCGGAGTAATCCGTTTCACTTTTGTATCCAGATCACCAACATTAGTCTCATGAATAATTTCTGTCCAATCAGCCTCTGCTGTTCCGGTAGTACTAACATATACTTTATATTCCGGAAGATTATAGACATCACTTCCCGTCTCTAAAATTCTTCCATCGCGAAAGCCAAATTTATTGATAGAATAAATAGCAGGTAAAGAGAATATTACCCAAGGATCATCACCTTTATACGCCCATTTATTACTCTTATTATTGTTTATTTCATCCTTATTTAACAACAATTTATAAGCATTCTCCGAATCACTTGCTTTCCCACTGCACGAATAAATATTCACGATTCTTTTTCCACGACCATCCAGAGCTGAAACAGAAATCAAATCGTCCGGTGTCACAATCATAGTCATTTTTCTGGTATCGATCGTAATCTTGAACGATCCTTCGTCATTCATGATAAATTTATAATCATCATTAGTTACACGAGAATTTTCGACATGCCGGATTTTATGTTCTTTTCCGATCACAACAGCTTCATTCGCCACTTCGGCATTCAAACAGTCAATCCATATATCATTCGGATTGGTTTTCAGCAAAAATTTAAAATCATTGCGTTTCATTTTTCCGGTCCATGTAAAAATACCGTTACCCTCATCATCCATCAAATAAGCTTTTTCAGCAGTCCAGCCACAGTCAAAAGCAGCACCTACCACATAAATTTTAGAAAACTCTTCAGCTTTAGCTATCAGAGTAAACAGGCATAAAAATAAAGTTAATAGTTTTCTCATAACATGTTTTTTTGGGGTTCATAATTTAAGATATAACACACTATTTTTAATTTACTCATCCGATGCCAATATCACTTTACAATAAATTTTCCATTTATCTTTTTATCATTAACACACATGTGGACAACATACATTCCTTGTGTTAAACCTGTAGTAGGAATACGATCCGTATTGTAAAGATTGGCCTTTAATACTCCCGAAGTATTGTACACATCGGCCTTGGCAACAATGCCAAAACTGATGTTCACAGACTCACCTGCTTCCACTACAGTAGGAAGTAAGTAAGTCTTATCAACGAAAATATCCGATTGGAGACCTGTAGGCTTCTTTATCACTACTTCTTCTTTCAATAGCAATTCATCTGCAGAAAAGCCTACGCTTATATCATAACTACCTTCGTCTACAACGAAAGAAGCTTGATCCACATCATAGTAAGAAAAAGCATCCTCCGATAAAGAGAATTCTACTTTCTGCGATTCACCCGGTTTCAAGTATACCTTTTTGAAAGCCTTTAACTCCTTCAAAGGACGTTCTACCTTACTCTCCCCTTTTTTACCTACATATAATTGCACCACTTGTGCGCCGGCAACATCCCCTGTATTTTTTAGTTCACATATTACTTTCAAAATAGCATCGGCACCTATTGCAGGCTCTACAGTCATCTGTGACAGATTAAATGTCGTATAGGAGAGCCCATACCCAAAAGGATATTGTACCGTTTTTCCGGATTTATCATACCCGCGATACCCCATAAATATACCCTCGGTAAACTCTACATGTTTGTCATTATCCGAATCATAATAGCTATTATAAGTCGGATTATCAGCCCAGCGCTTTTCAAATGTCACAGGTAATTTTCCTGACGGATTTATGTCACCGAATAAAATCTCTCCCAAAGCCGTTCCACCTTCCTGCCCAGGATACCATGCCCATAACAACCCATCCAAATGCCGTATCCAAGATTGCATTTCCACATTACCACCGGCAGTAACCACACCGACAATAGGAGTGGTAGTCTTCGATATGACTTTCGTGATCAACTCTTTTTGTTTAGAAGGTAAAGCAAAAGTACGATCCCCGCCTTCTGCTTCACTGCCAGAGTCATGTCCAAAACATGCAATTACCACGTCTACATCATTCAAACTTGCTTGAAAGTAATCATCTGCGCCCACTTTCGTCCAATAAAAATCAATAATAGCGGCACCCGTCCCCTGATAATATTCTATTTTGACTGCATAGGTTTTGCCTGCAGACAACCTCATCTCGTAAGTCTTATATCTTTCTTGACCGGGATTCCAATCATCAATAACCTTTTTATCATCAATATATAACCGAAAACCATCATCACCACCAAGATGGAAAACATATTCTCCGTCTTCCATTGGTCGCAATTCTGCTGTCCAACGTACACTATAATTAGAAGTACCAATTCCCTCGACTCCCGTACCGTTCTGGAAATTAAAGTTTATATTGGCATCCACTTTCGTAGCAATCGGAGCACCTGACAAATCAGTATTATTGAAGTACTCTCCGTTAAAACCGTGTTCATCAGAACCGGATGCCACATATACATCATCATCCAAATGATCATATTCATCTATATATTTCACCTCAACACCTTTCTGTACACCGACTGCTTTAATACCTTCATAAAAACTCACGTAATGGATAGGTGTAACTCGCCCGCTACCACCTCCGGTGAGATAACGCAAAGCATTCTGACCGACAACGGCTACCTTTTTTATTTTATCTGCTTTTAAGGGCAAAAGGTTCTCTTCGTTTTTTAAAAGGACCATACCTTCACGGGCCACATCCAAAGCTGTCTTTACAGAAGCCGGATTATCTTCGGGAATACTGGAATCCAGTTGTTCATTATCCATAAATCCGAATTTTATCATCGTTTGAAGTATATGTTGTACTTTTTCATCAATCACATTCATATCCAAATCACCCCGGTTGATGAAATAGCGCAAACTGTCAGGATTCATTTTCTCACCACCTGCCATTTCCAGATCCAATCCGCCCTGAGCAGCAGGTAAGCAATAATGAGTAGATCCCCAATCGGACATCAGAATACCGTCAAATCCCCATTGATCACGCAATACGGTACGAAGCAACCAAGGGTGATGCGTAGTCCACGTACCGTTCAAAAGATTATAACTACTCATCACACTTCCTACTTTGGCTTCCTGCACCGCAGCTTTAAAAGCAGGAAAATATATTTCATTTAATGTCCGCTCATCAATATCCGAACTTATATAGTTCCGGTCATATTCTTGAAAGTTAGCCGTAAAATGTTTGATAACAGCCATTACCCCATTTGCCTGTAGCCCATTGATATATCCTACTGCCGTACGGGAGGTCAGGTACGGATCTTCACCCATATATTCAAAATTACGTCCACACATAGGAGCACGATGAATATTAACTGCCGGTCCCAACAATATATTCACCCCTCGTGAACGGCAATCAAGCGCCAAAGCCTCTCCATATGAATGCGCCAAATCCTCATTCCAAGTAGATGCCAAACAAATACCACAAGGATAAGCCGTCGAATTTCCCCAAGTACCTACTCCTTGAGGGCCATCAGACATCTTCATTTGAGGAATGCCCAGACGGGGAATAGCTTTCGTATACATCCAGTCAACACCACCTACATACGATAATTTTTCACCTTTTGTCATCAAACGGACTAATTCGGAAGCACGCTCCCGCGGATCTGTAGAAGGTGTTGACGGTACTTCCGGAGCTACAGCAGGACCACCCGTC
>OHJT01001013.1_pt1 | contig 17405 bp, 13 predicted proteins | sample 1568651 | NCBI WGS metagenome assembly OHJT01 (sample SAMEA3879608, study PRJEB24766) | human gut metagenome | biome: human-associated habitat; feature: feces | place: USA | collected 1985/1987 | reverse complement strand
TCGTGAGGACTTCATGGAGAGCCAAGAAGTATTCGACGTATTGAAATTCCGTGCCGGTTTCGGTATCACGGGTAGTCTACCTACCGATCCATATATGTCTCTCGCTACCTACGGCACAGGTGCTGGAGCTTGGAACGCTTACACCGGTTCATGGCTAACCGCCACTTACGGTCCGAATATCAACCCGAATCCGGATTTGAAATGGGAGAAGAATGAGTCCTTGAACATCGGTTTCGACTTCGGCTTGCTAGGTGGACGCCTAAATGGTACGATCGATTGGTATAGTCGTACGACTCGCGACTTGATCAGTAGCTACAATGCCCAACAGCCATCCTTGATCTACAACACGATCACCACCAACGTAGGCACGATGAGAAATAGAGGTATAGAATTAGCATTAAACGCAGAGGTCGTAAAGACTAAGGATTTCTCTTACACGGCTAATTTCACGTTCTCATACGAGAATAATAAATTGACATCTTTGTCTAACGACGTGTACAAATCTTCTTACGAGGATCAATATGACCTGCCCTCTCCGGGTAACCCGGGCAAGGCTTACCGCCTACAAGAAGGACAGCCGATCGCGTCATTCTTCGGTTATGTATGCGATGGTATCAATCCGGACGGAACTTGGAATCTTCGCGACATAGACGGAAAGGAAGGTCTGTCTGACGCTGACCGTACCTTTATCGGTAATGGTTTGCCGAAATTCAAGGCTGGCTTACAGAACACATTTACCTATAAGAACTTTGACTTCAGCTTCTTCCTGCGCGGTATGTTTGATTATGACGTATTGAACGAGGGTGCTATTTATTTCGGAACGACTGTTAATATCGATCAGTCTGGCACAAACGTATACAAGGATGCCTTGAAGAACAAGGTAACAGAGCAACCATTGTTCTCTTCTTATTATCTAGAGAAAGGGAACTTCTTGAAGATCGATAACGTGACACTAGGTTATACATTCAACTTCAAAAATAATAAATATGTGCGCAACTTACGTATTTATGGTAATGTCACCAATCTTGCGACTATTACAGGATACTCTGGTTTAACCCCTGACGTAAACGTAACAGGACTACAAGCAGGTATAGAGAAGCGCGGATCTTATCCCACCACCCGTACCTTCACGTTTGGCGTTAATTTTGGATTCTAATTAAGTAACAATAGATTTAAGACAATACAATGAAAGCTTTAAAAAATATATGCGCAATTTCATTATTGCTGGGAGCTACCGCATTTACCTCTTGTACGGACCTGACAGAGGAAATACATAGCTCGGTAATCGCTGAGAATTATTACAACAATGCAGGCGAGGTAATGGCCGCCATGATGCGTCCATGGGGACACTTCTGTGGAACTATGCAAGTAGCCCAATCGCCTTGGTCATGTAACGAGTTATCTTCCGACTGTGCCGCATGGCCTCAAAAAGGTCGCCACGGCTATGACAATGGAGACTGGATTCGCTTACACCGCCATCAATGGATTCCTACGGATGGTCAAGTAGTGGATGCTTGGAAAAAATTATTTGAAGGTATCGGATATGCTAACAACTTCCTTACGGATACAGAGAATATAGATTTTGAAGCACTCCAAGTTCCAATGTCTAAAGCACAAGCACAAGCGGAGATGCGTGTATATCGCGCTTACTGTTATTGGTATGTGATGGATATGTTCGGTACGGCTCCAATTTGCGAGAAAATCGGTGAAATCAATCCTTCCTCCAAATCTCGCGCAGAGTTATTCGCTTGGATCGAAAAAGAGTTAAACGAGAGTATTCCTTCTTTGTCAGAGAGTAAAACAGAGACCTACGGACGTGTATCCAAATGGGGGGCTTACGCATTATTGGCTCGTCTCTATTTGAATGCGGAAATTTATACTGGACAAGCACGCTGGGATGATTGTATCGCAGCTTGCGATGAATTAGCTAAGGGAGGAAGTGGAACGACACTTTCCGTGCGGATAACGACAAGCGATCTACCGAGATTATCTGGTCAATCGTGTATGATGAAGTATATGCCAAAGGAATGGGTTGGTATCAACGTTGGTTGCATTACGCACACCAAACTGGCTGGGATTTGCAATCCGGTCCTTGGAACGGCTTGGTGACACAACCGACCTTTTATGACTCATTCGCTGACAACGACTTGAGAAAAATTGAGGGTTTCTTGATCGGTAAGCAATATCCTCGCAAAGTAGATGAAAACGGTAATTACTACTACGACACGACCGCAGAGCCTTTGAAAGGTTCAGAGGAGTACAATGGGCAGGATTTGGTATTCGTAAACTACATTAAGTCCATGACCGAGGGCGAAGAAAACAGCGGCGCTCGCTCTATCAAGTATGAGATCCAACCGGGTACTACCGGCGATATGAACAACGACTGGGTGATGTTCCGTTATTCCGAGGTTATCTATAACAAAGCGGAGGCCTTGATGCGTAAGAACGGGGGCAAAGCAACGCAAGAAGTGGTAGATATGATCAACAGCGTTCGTCAACGTTCTTTCAAGGCAGAGGATTGGGAGAAAGCGAAATATACGACCGCTACATTGACAATGGATGAGTTCTTAGCCGAAAAAGGTAGAGAGTTTGCTTTCGAAGGAATCCGCCGTACAGACTTGGTTCGTTTCAACAAGTTCGTAACCACTTCTTGGTGGGACAAGACTGCATCCAACGAACCAAAGCGTAATATCTTCCCTATTCCGCAAAGACAATTGGATGCTAACGCAAACTTATCTCCGAACGAGGCTAACTCATTATTCTAAATATCAACTAAGTATAGTAGAAATCCATTATTAACAAATTAGCACTTGACAATGATAGAGGACTACTATACTTATTGATCTGAAAATATAAAAGGTTACCTTTGTCACTATCAAAGGTTATCCTTGGAACTATCAAAGGTGACCTTTTATGTTTCATCCTTTTCTAACTAATTGATACGACATGATAAATCTCAAGAAATCGATGTGTTGCCTCTTTCTGGCAGCCAGCTCAACAGTAGCGATCGCACAGACCAGTGTAGTTGATCTTGTAAACCCGATCATCGGGACGAATGGAATGGGACATACGTTCCCGGGTGCTTGCGTACCCTTCGGACTCGTACAACTCAGTCCGGATACGGATACCATACCACACAACGTAGATGGTAAATACCAACCTCGCTCCTACGAGTATTGCGCAGGTTATCAACATAAAGACAGTAGCATCGTAGGTTTCAGCCACACCCACTTCAGCGGTACCGGCCACTCCGACCTCGGGGATATCTTGATTATGCCTACCACCGGAACGTTGAAGCTAAACCCCGGAACGGCCACGAATCCCGATGGCGGTTACCGTTCCCGTTTCTCGCATGGCACCGAGATATCCCGTCCCGGATACTACGAGGTGATGCTCGCCGATTATGGCGTAAAGGCACAACTGACCACCACCCAACGGGTCGGCATCCACAAATACACATACCCTACGAACAGTGAGAACCAACGCATTATCCTTGATATGATTCACGGGATCTATAACTATGACGGCAAAGTTCTTTGGACCAATATTCGCGTAGAGAACGATACGCTGGTAACCGGCTATCGTATCACAAACGGTTGGGCACGTACCAACTATACTTATTTCGCCATGTCTTTCTCCAAACCGATCACGCATTACGGATGCGAAGAGAAAGCGAAAGTTAATTATCGGGGCGGTTATGCCAAGTTCAATATGAAAGAGAACTTCCCGGATATCGGAGGACGTAAGATCGTCGCTTATTTTGATTTCGATCCGAAAACGTCTGATGAGTTGGAAGTGAAAGTCGCCCTTTCCGGAGTCAGCACCGAGGGAGCCTTGAAAAATCTACGTGCCGAGGCTTCCGGTGCGGACTTCGACCAATTAGCCGCCAAAGCCTCCGATACTTGGAATAAAGCGCTCTCCGTCATCGACGCGAAAGGAAGCGATGATCAATTGGCTATGCTTTACACCTCCTTGTATCACACGATGATCAATCCTTGCGTATATACGGACGTTGACGGTCAATACCGCGGACTCGACCATAATATCCATCAAGCGGACGGATTCACGAACTATACGGTTTTTTCCGTATGGGATACCTATCGTGCCCTACATCCCCTGTTCAATATCATCAACCGACAAGTTAACACAGATATCGCCAAATCTATGTTGAAACATTGCGAGCAAAGCGTTCATCATGCCTTGCCGATCTGGAGCCATATGGCAAACGAGAACTGGTGCATGATCGGTTATCATTCCGTCTCTGTCTTGGCAGATGCTATCGCCAAAGGATTACCGATCGATAAAGACGCCGCGTTAAAAGCGATGATCAGCAGCTCTACGATTCCGTATTATGAGGGAACCAAAGAGTTTATGGAATTAGGTTATGTTCCTTTAGATCGCAACGGTAGCGCAGGCTCCTTGACTTTGGAGTATGCTTATGATGATTGGACAATCTATAATACAGCTTTATTAGTGGGAAACCGATCCGTGGCCGATACCTATAAAAAGCGTGCGTCCAATTACGCGAATGTATTCGATACCTCGATCGGATATGCCCGTCCCCGTTATACGAATGGTAAATTCAAAGAGGACTTCAGTTTGTTAAGCACGCACGGTGAAGGGTTTATCGAGGGAAATGCCTTGAATTATTCCTTCTATGTCCCTCAAGATGTCAATGGTATGATTCAGTTGATGGGAGGCGAGCAAGCATTCATCACTAAAATGGATTCCTTATTCACGATGCATCTTCCCGATGAGTTCTTTGCCGAGACCGAAGACGTAACCAAAGAAGGATTACTAGGAGGTTATGTACACGGCAACGAACCCAGCCATCACATCCCATTCTTATACGCATGGACCAGCCAGCCTTGGAAAACCCAATTCTGGCAACGCGAGATCATGAATAAGATGTATCGCAACAATATCGACGGCCTTTGCGGTAACGACGACTGCGGCCAGATGTCCGCTTGGTATATCCTTTCCGCCATGGGATTCTATCCGGTTTGCCCGGGTACGGATCAATACGTATTAGGCGCTCCTTACCTTCCCTATATGAAGGTCCGCTTGGAGAATGGTAAGACTTTCGAGGTAAAAGCCAATAAAGTCAGCGACAAGAACCGTTATGTAAAAGCGGTAAAGCTAAACGGGAAACCCTATACCAAAGGATACATCACGCAGGATGACATCATGAACGGTGGAACGCTCACTTTCGAGATGACTTCCAGCCCGAACAAAAAGCGATTGTTCAACGGAGAGGATCGTCCTTATTCACTGACGGATTAACCCATTTTATCAGAAAAAACAGACAAGACTCATGAAGTATAAACAATTAATCAGCGGTGCTTTCCTGCTGTGGACTTGCATCGCTTGCTCCGGCAAAAAGGAACAGGCGGCTACAGTAGCGGAAGCCACCTCAAATCCTTGGGATAATTATTACATCGGAAAGATCGATTTCAAGAATCTTTCCCCCGAGGCTAAGGGCTCGGCGATCTATGCCGCCGTTATCCCTGATCCGGAAGCTTATATTACCAAGCACGCCCGCAAGGTCGTAGAGACGCTTTATTTCACTCCGGAAGATAGTATCCCGGGCATCGAGGATATCCACTATACATTAAAGGAATACGACGGGGTATCCGCAAAAGACGGAGCGCCCCCTTCCATCAGTATCGTATACAGCACGAAATGGATCGAGAAAAGTTTTGCCAATAATGACACCGCGAAAGTGGATTACGAGACCCGTGGCGTATTATACCATGAGCTGACGCATGGTTTCCAATTGGAGCCTCAAGGCATAGGTAGCTATGGGACTAATAAGACTTTCTGGGCTATGATAGAAGGTGTGGCGGATGCCGTAAGATACCTGAACGGCGGTTTTACCTTGGAAGATCGTCCCAAAGGCGGCCATTATATGGATGGTTACCGCACGACAGGCTTCTTCCTCGCATGGCTTACGCAAACCAAGAGCCCGGATTTCCTGCGGAAGTTCAACCGAAGCACATTAGAGGTTATTCCTTGGTCGTTCGATGGTGGCGTGAAATATGCGCTCGGCAATGATTACGACATAGACTCCTTATGGAAAGAATATATGGCAACGATGGGAGATGAAGCTTAGAAGCAGCTGACTATACATCAGATCTAAGCTCACAGGCGAGGACATAGGCAAAGTCCTCGCCTGTTTCATTTCAACTAATCCTTAGAACGTTTGTCTTTTTGACAATTTGTAATCCTAAGTTCCGGAGAGGCGATTATTTCGGGCAAAGGTACGGCTCGCTTCCAAATACGAGAGAAAAAAACAGCAATCAGCTATCAAGTAATCACTTAACAGAAAAGGGCCTTTCATTCTAGAGAAATTAATTCACCCTAGTTCATGTTTCACCCCTTACCACCCAGTCGTAAGGAGGTAACAATGCCCATTCTTGAGGGGTCACGATGCCCATCATGACCATATGTGTAGCCTATCATGACCATATGTATGGGTTAACGCGACCATACGTGTGGGTTAATGCGACTATATGTGTGGATTCCGATGCCTATTTTCGATGGAAAGCACTGCTTTTTACGTCAAAAAGGAGGTTTAATCGCCTATTTACGCTCGATGTTCCCTCTCGTTGGAGATTATCAGACAAAGGTATTGTCACCGATAAGGGAATATTTCAATCAAAAGGAAAGATTACATAAGATTTCGCTGACACATGCTCGTATGCTTTTTCGTTCTCGACCTCACCCGGTAACACGACCGGGCCAAGGTTATTCCTGTTGGATCCGCCATGAGACAAGGTAACGAGGGTTAACGATGTTTATTTGCTTCTCAAAAGGAAATATGTACAAAACTATGGCACTTAGAAATGAATGCCGTATATTTGTATAGATGATACCGTGATAAAGTAGATAAAAGCAGTAAATTAAATAGGAAGAATATTATGGACAAGAAACAACAAGATATAGCCTATTTTATCTCATTCTGCATTGAGCAGTACAAAAATGCCAAGGGCTTGAGTGGAGAGGAAGTCATGCAAGAGTTCAGCAAGTATGGCGTATTGGAATACTTGCATACACAAAGTTACCAATGGCTCTTGGCAAACATCGATGAGTTTATAAATCTCAGAAAGAAAGAGGACACAAAATGAAAATATATCACGGAAGTATAGAACAGATTTGCAGTCCTGAAATAAGAGAGCCAAACCGCCGTCTCGATTATGGCGCAGGTTTTTATGCGACCACTTCATACGAACAAGCGGAACGATGGGTTCAACGTAAAATGAGAGAAAGCAAAACCTGCAAAGGATACGTCAATATTTACGAATTTGACAAGCAAGCCATGTACACGTTGAAAACGCTCTCTTTTCCAACACCAACCGCAGAATGGATAGACTTCGTAATGCTTAACCGCACAAAGCAAGGATATACACATGACTACGACATCGTATATGGTCCTGTTGCCAATGATCATGTATACGCCGCATTCGCCCTCTATGAAGGACATGTATTGAGCAAACAGGCACTCATTTCGGAATTGCAAACATACAAATTGGTAGATCAATATCTGTTTCACACAGAGCGGTCGCTAGATAGTATAACATTCATGGAAGCAAAGGAGATAAAGTCATGATAGGAGAAATTAATCAAAGCAATCTCTATCTACTGTTGCCATCGAAAGTGAGCTGGCTGGCAGATATGGTGACCACAAACAAAGGTATCAGTTTGATTGATGCCATAAAACAGATATATTCGTCCGATACTTACAAACGGCTGGAAAACGAAGAAACAAAGATGTGGCATTGGGGCCCGGTAGATTTATACAATGAAATGATCTCGAAGGAAACCGGAAGAGAATAAGGTCCTTTATTTGCATTTCCGTAAACATATATCTACTTTTGCGAAAAAGTAAATATGGAACTTTATACCCGAATCCTATTGCCGAAAGCACGATTCTCTTTCTCGTATGAGGACCGGGTCGTGATGATGGGCTCCTGCTTCGCCGAGAATATCGGGCGGAAGCTGGAAGAGAATAAATTCTCCGTAGATATAAACCCATTCGGTACTCTGTATAACCCAGCTTCCGTAGCGGAAGGATTGCGGATGCTGCTACGCCCGGAGCGTTTTACCTCCGGGGATTTATTCCGGCATGAGGGCGTATACCATAGTTTTACCCATCATAGCCGTTTCTCCGCTCCCTCGGAAGAAGAATGCCTAGACCATATAAACAGCCGCTTATCCCAATCTTCCGATTTCCTGCGGAAAGCGACCCGGTTGGTAATCACGTTGGGAACCGCTTTCGTGTACCGCCTCAAGAGCGACGGGCGAATCGTGTCGAATTGCCATAAGCTACCGGAAAAGATGTTCGATCGGCAACGATTATCCACGCAAGAGATCGTCGAGGACTGGAAACCTCTGTTACTAGCCCTTTGGGAACAAAATCCCGCCTTGAAAATCTTATTTACCGTAAGTCCAATCCGCCACTGGAAAGACGGGGCGCACGAGAACCAACTCAGCAAAGCCACCCTATTGCTAGCCACGGACGCCTTACAGAAAGATTATCCCGGCCGAATCGCCTACTTCCCCGCTTATGAGATCCTTATGGACGAGCTCCGGGATTATCGTTTCTATGCGGACGATATGCTCCATCCCTCCCCATTGGCCATTGATTATATTTGGCAACGTTTTATCGAAAATTTCTTATCCACAGACACTTCGGCAATCCTTAAAGAATGGGGTGATATTCAAAAAGCTATTAACCATAAGCCCTTTCAACCGGATAGCGAGGCCTATAAGCGGTTTATCCTTCAAACTTTGTTAAAGATGGAACGAATTAGCGAGAAAATTCCTTCCTTTGATATCAGAAAAGAGATCGAAATAGTAAAGTCTAAACTAAAATAAAAGAATGGAATACGCAATTAAAGAAATAGCAAGAGTTATCGGTGCTAAAACAAACCAATTGCTTGACGATACGGTCAGTTTATTGTTGACTGACAGCCGTCGTCTCTCCTTCCCGGAAAAAAGCCTCTTCTTCGCCTTGAAAACCAAGACGAACGACGGACATAGATATATACAGGAACTCTATAAACTTCGTGTTCGCAACTTCGTGGTAAGCGATATGCTACCGGAGTTCGAGAGCATGAAGGACGCAAACTTCCTGATCGTAAAAGATACGTTACGAGCTTTACAAAAACTGGCGACTCACCACAGGAAGCAATTCAACATCCCCGTGATCGGCATCACCGGTAGCAACGGAAAGACGATCGTAAAGGAATTCCTCTATCAACTGTTGCATAACGAGTTCAACATCGTACGTTCGCCTCGGAGCTACAACTCCCAGTTGGGGGTTCCTCTCTCGGTATGGCAGATGAGCGAGAAAAATACACTGGGCATCTTCGAGGCCGGTATCTCACAACCGGACGAGATGGAACGCCTGCAACCCATTATCGCCCCCACGATCGGTATCATCACGAATATCGGGGAGGCTCATCAAGAGAATTTCCTCTCCTCCAATCAGAAATGTATGGAGAAGCTGACGCTTTTCAATGATTGCGAAGCCATTATTTATGATGGGGATGATTTATTTATCGCCAATTGTATCGAATCGGCTTGCCTTTCTCATAAAGCGATCGCATGGAGCCGTACGGACTCCGAGGCTCCTTTGTTTATCGAGTCTATCGATAAGAAAGAGTTTGAGACGATCATTCACTGTACTTTACTGGGCTTCAACCGGGTCGTTACCATTCCGTTCACGGACGACGCTTCTATCGAGAACGTGATCCATTGTATGGCGGTTATGCTTTACCTAAAACCCACCAGCGTAAACGACGTAACAAAATTCTTGCATCTTGAGCCGGTGGCTATGCGATTGGACGTAAAGCAAGGTATCAACAATTGCCTGTTGATAAATGATACCTATAACTCGGATATCAACTCCTTGGATATCGCGCTCGATTTCCAACAAAGCCGCCGGGTAGGCAAGCAATTAAAGAGCACTTTAATCCTCTCCGATATCCTTCAATCGGGCACCTTGCCGAAATCTCTATATAAGAAGGTCGCCGATTTGGTTCGCCGTAAGAAGATAGATCGTATCATCGGTATCGGCCGCGACTTAAAGGAATATGCTTCCGTCTTCGAGATCGAGAAGGAGTTTTACACGACCACCGAGGAATTTATCAAGTCTCCTTCCTTCAAGAAATTCAAGGATGAGTTGATCTTGATTAAAGGTTCCCGCCATTTCCATTTCGAGCAGATCTCCGAGTTGTTGGAGAAGAAAGTGCATGAGACGATCCTAGAGGTAAATCTGGACGCGATCGTACACAACTTCAATCAGTATCGTTCCAAGCTAAAGCCGGAGACTAAGATGGTTTGTATGGTAAAAGCTTTTGGTTATGGAGCCGGCTCTTACGAGTTGGCGAAGACCCTTCAAGAACATCGTTGCGACTATCTGGCCGTGGCGGTAGCCGACGAGGGAGCCGAATTGCGTAAAGAAGGCATCTCGATCCCCATTATCGTCATGAATCCGGAATTCAGCAGTTTCAATGTCTTGTTCGAGAACCATCTGGAACCGGAAGTCTATAGCTTCCGCCTATTGGATGCCATGATCCGGGAGACCGAGCGCAGAGGGATCACCTCTTACCCTATCCATATCAAGATCGATACCGGCATGCATCGCCTAGGGTTTCAACCGGAGGATGTCCCGGCGATCTGTGAACGCTTGAGAGCGCAATCCGGGGTTATCGCCCGTTCGGTCTTCTCTCATTTAGCCGGAAGCGACTCGTACGTCTTCGATGATTTTACCCATCAACAATTGGATAAATTCACCAAAGCCGCAGGGGAACTAGAAAGCGGGTTAGAGTATAAGGTAATCAAACATATCCTAAACTCTGCGGGAATCGAGCGTTTCGCCGCTTATCAAATGGATATGGTACGTTTAGGTATCGGTTTATATGGAGTAAGCGCATCCGGACAAAAAGGCTTACGGAATGTCAGCACCTTGAAGACAACGATCTTACAAATACAAAACGTACCCGCAGGGGATTCGATCGGTTATAGCCGTATGAGTTATGTGAAACGTGATTCCCGGATCGCTATCATCCCGATCGGATACGCCGACGGACTGGATCGCCACTTCAGCAACGGAGGTGGGGAAGTCTTGATCAATGGACAACGCTGTCCGATTATCGGCAACATCTGCATGGACGCTTGCATGATCGACGTCACCGACATCCATGCGCAAGAAGGCGACGCCGTAATTATTTTCGGCGACGAACTACCGGTGAGCGAACTTTCGGATAAATTGAAAACAATCCCTTATGAGATATTAACCTCTATCTCGCCTCGGGTAAAGAGGGTTTATTTCCGGGAATAAGAAGTAGCCGCCAACAAAGAATGGCTCTACCTTGTTTTAATATCAAGGCACATATTCAAATGTCAGGCTATGATATTCATTTGCGTATGTTGCACATTTTGTGTATGTTTGTGCCGTAATTAATAAACAAGAGGTATGAGTCATAATTTATTGAAAGGCAAGAGAGGCATTATCTTCGGTGCTCTGAACGATATGTCTATCGCCTGGAAAGTGGCAGAAAGAGCCGTAGAGGAAGGTGCGACTATCACGTTAAGCAATACGCCTATCGCTGTTCGTATGGGTCAGGTAGATGCTTTGGCGGAGAAGTTGAATGCGCAGGTAATCCCGGCGGACGCAACCAGCGTAGAGGATCTGGAGACCGTATTTGCGAAGTCAGTGGAAATATTAGGTGGTAAAATAGATTTCGTTTTACATTCTATCGGTATGAGCCCGAACGTACGCAAGAAACGTACGTACGATGATCTGGACTATGGAATGCTGGAAAAGACGTTGGATATCTCCGCTATCTCTTTCCACAAGATGCTACAGGTAGCCAAGAAACAAGACGCTATCGCCGAGAATGGTTCCGTAGTGGCATTAAGTTATGTGGCCGCCCAGCGCACGTTCTTCGGATACAACGATATGGCGGACGCTAAGAGCCTGCTGGAATCTATCGCCCGTAGTTTCGGTTACATCTATGGCCGTGAGAAAGGCGTACGTGTGAACACGATCTCCCAATCCCCGACAATGACAACCGCAGGTAGTGGCGTGAAGGGAATGGAACACTTGATGGACTTTTCTAACAAAATGAGTCCACTGGGTAACGCCAACGCCGACGAGTGCGCGGACTATTGCGTAATGATGTTCTCCGACTTTACCCGCAAGGTAACGATGCAGAACCTATACCACGATGGTGGTTTCTCAAGCATGGGTATGAGCCTCCGGGCCATGAACCAATATAGTAAAGGATTAGAGGAATATACAGACGAGAACGGACACATTATCTACGGCTAATATGTTAGTGAGAATCCATCCGGAGAATCCGAATCAAAAAGAAATAGACAAGGTCGTCAAAGTCCTGCAGGACGGCGGCCTTGTCGTTTATCCTACCGACACGGTATACGCCATCGGTTGCGATGCGCTGAACGTGCGTGCGGTAGAGAAAATATGTCAGATGAAAGGGGTTAATCCACAGAAAAGCAACCTGTCTATCATCTGCTACGACCTGTCTAATCTTAGTGAATACGCCAAGGTAAGCAACGCCGCTTTCAAGCTGATGAAGAAACATCTACCCGGTCCTTTCACCTTTATCTTACCCACCAGCAGCGAGCTTCCAAAGATTTACAAGAACCGGAAAGAAGTCGGAATCCGTGTACCGGACAATAACATTACCCGTACATTGGTACAATCCTTGGGAAATCCAATCCTAACCATGTCCATCCGTGACGAGGATGAGGTGATCGAATATACGACAGATCCGGAATTGATACACGAGAAATACGAGCATCAAGTGGATATCGTAATCGACGGCGGTTTTGGAGGATTGGAAGCCTCTACGGTTATAGATTGCACGACGGATAATTTCGAGATCGTACGTCAAGGCAAAGGAGAATTGTAGCTATCCACCACGATTTGTATTCGCTCTTCCGGCAGATTAGCGGGAAACTCCAAGCTTATTTCTTGTTGGTCACCCGGCATTAGCGTAATATAGTTATCCGAATAATGTACCGGTAAGATTCGTTTGCCTGTCTCCTTATCAAAGACCTTGATACGGTTGAAGAACGAGATCTGCGAATCAGCGCTCAGACGGACTGTACCTACGAAATTCGATCCTTCCTTCTTGATCTCGGTCTTGATTCCCGGTCTTGACTTCGGAAGTTGAGATAAGCTGGTGTAGTCTTTCGGCTCGGTTGTCAGCCAATAAATATTGGGGACATCCGCATTCAAAGCCAGCCGTAAGAAATAAGCGCCTTTGAGCCCTTCCGGAACGGGGATATCCAATAATTCCTGTACCGTATTCGCCTTGGCGCTCGCTCTCGTCTCTTTCTCCCAAAGCAGTTTGCCTTCCAGATTATAGATACGGGCTACAATCGATAAATCCGTATAATCTTTCAGGGTCGTATTCAACAATCCCGCCTTACGGGTTACCGGGTTATAATAGGCATGTAAGGGCTCACAGCCTTTCCGGGTTCCGTACAAGGAAGCATTTACATCGAGAGACCAATCATACATTTGCCCCCGCAAGGATGTCCATGGATTCTGGGTTTTCCAGATCAAGATACCCGTATACCAATCCCACATATGAGAGGCCCAGCCTTCCATAAAACTACGATATTGGTCATAGTTCACGACTTGGGCATACTTACAATAAGTCTCGATATCCTTCACCTCCCCATAACGCTCCAGATGATCGCCATAGCCCAGATCCTTATGATACCGCCACGTATAATTACGGGTCAAACCTTTCCTTGGGAAACCGGCCAAATCCTGTTCCGTCATCATCTCCCGCATACTCTCGACCTCCGGGGAACCAACCGATCCGGCTTCCGGATTAAACGGATGCGAACGGAAGCTAAAGAACCATTCCGGCTCTTGTATACCGTAAGGACCATCCCCATTATCCCCCAAAAAATTCCGGGTAAACAACGTATCTGTCGAGAAACTCACGAAAAGACGCTCCGGATCTAACCGGGGGAAAACCTCCTTTCTCAAACATTGATCGATATCTTTAGCTAAAGGCCATTCATTCGCCCCACACCAGAAACAAAGACTCGGATGGTTACGGATCATTTTCACTTGATCTTCCACGGAGGCGATAAATAAATCATGATTATCGGGATATTCCCAACGACGCTCTCGGGAATCCATCTTGGTCGGGTCCTCCCAAGCGCCATTGCAATCACCACTGCCCCACAGATCTTGAAAGACTAAGATACCGAACTCATCACAGGCGTTATAGAATTCCGGCCGTTCCACCAACGCACCTCCCCATACACGGATCATACGCAGATTCATTTCCGCATGGAAACGTACCTCATCCCGATAACGTTCCGGAGAGAGACGAAGCAACCAATCGGAATTAATATAGTTACCACCCGTGACATATATTTTCTGTCCGTTCACGAAGAAACGGCGTCCCCCGTTATCCGGGCATTTATCGGAAGTAATCTCCCGGATACCATAACGCAACCGTTCCCGGTCACTCACTTGATTCCCGATCTCAAAAGAGAGGTTCATATCATATAAAGGCTGCTCGCCGATACCGTTAGGCCACCATAAACAAGGATTCTTTACCGCTAAAGGATTCAAGGATACCGTTTTCTTCTCGAATGGCGATAAAGTAACCGGCTGGGTTAAGCGGGTTCCGTTCGTCTCACAAACCAATAGCCCCTTTAAGGAAGTGCTCCCGGTATTCTCTAGCTCGACAGAGGTATTCACAAAAGCCTCCTTTTGAGTTTTCGTTTCCGGATCACGTACGCCGGGTACCTTGGTCACGACATAAGGAAAGGAGAGGCATACCGGCCCGGTTGTCGTAATAGATACCTCATCCCAAATACCCGTATTCCGGTCTCGTACAGGTTGTATCCAGTCCCAACCCGGCGTATATTGCATCGTATTATTCCGGGCGATCTGCCCATCACCCCCTTGTCCGCCATTTGGATTTCCGACATGTGTAGGTGGATAAACCAATACCGCTAATACATTCGGGGCATCCGTACGAAGATAAGGAGTTATATTAAACGTCTTCCTCAAGAACATACCCTCATGGGTATTCCGGTTGATCCGCTTACCATTTAAAAAGATTTCCGCCTTATAATTGATTCCCCGGAAATTCAACCAGACATTACGCCCCTCTGGTAAAGCATCGATAGTAAACTGACGGGTAAACCAATACGTATAGAAATCATTGCCGACTTCATGTATATCGGGAATCAAATTGTTATTCAACCCAAACTCAGGGGCCGGATACAAACCATTCTCCAAAAGCGTTGTCAACACCGTACCCGGTACACGAGCCGGTAACCATCCTGTTTTATCCAAAGGCACCGCGCTCAACCGGTTCCCATCCATTTTCACCTCATTCGCTTTCCGGGCATACCAATCTGAGTGAATCAAGGTTTTCTCTCCCGGTTCCGGGATCACCAACAAGGCTTGCCCCTCCGCGGATACGGGCTTTGACCAGCAAGCCAGGCAAAGCCAACAAAATAAATAAATACATCTGTTCATCATATAATCTTAGATTTATCCTTCTAAAGTAGTACAAAATTCAGAAGGGCCTCTTCGCAAACTCGAAGAAGCCCTTTCATTACATATTATTTAACAATAAGACCTATTAATGCCGATTAGAAATTACCTACACCAGCTTTGTCCCACCATACATGAGTACCACCTTTATCACCAGAGATCGAACCCGTATTCTCTTGATTCAGCAGCTCGATGCCTTTCTGTAATTCCGCATTATTGGTGTTAATTTCCGTATCTGAGTAGATCAAGCGACGAACTTGTTCGTTAGTATTGATATCACCGTTACTCAAGTTTACACGATTCGGGAATAATTTAGGATAGCCTGTACGACGGTATTCAGCCCAAGCCTCACAAGACAATGGGAAGTTAGCGATCCATTTCTGAGTAATGATACGTTGCAACTTCTCCTCCTTACTAGCACCTTCGTCCCATTTAACACCTAGTGTATTCATCGCCTTTATACTATTTTCCGCCTTAACCGGGTCAACAAAGTCAATCTGTCCACTGGTTCCATTGAGATAAGCGTCTATTTCCGCATCTGAGATAGAAGTTACACCTGCAATACTGCCCTTATAAGCCAATTCGTTCTTGATAGAAATACGAATGCCCTCCTCATATAGATCTTTAGCGCTACCTCCCATGCTCCAGCCACGTAAAGCACCTTCAGCACGTAAAAAATAACCCTCAGCAACTTTCATGACAGGGAAAGCGGTCGTATAAGTGCAAATCACTTTAGAGAAATTACCCCATTGATTTGGCTTAGAAGGTAAGTTACATCCGCCGCGAACACCAAGATACTTTGTCCCCTCCTCAATTGTCGAGCCATCTTCACAAGTAACAGCCGCTTGATTCTTGGTCACATACAAAGGTAAACGAGGATCTTTGAAACCTTCCAACATCGTGATTAAGCTAGCATTCATTCCACAATCACCCCACTCAAACATACGAGTCAACTCATTGCTCAAACCTTGGTTGATCAAGATATCACGATCAGCGGAAGTCAATACGCCTCCTTGAACGGCTTCCTCCGCTTTTTGCTTCGCCAATGTAGGGTTCACCTTTACGATACGCATAGCCAAACGTAGTTTCAATTGATTAGCGACCTTCTTCCACAAAGCGATATCACCATTACACCAATAGTCAAATGCTTGCATATCCGCAACAGATGCAGTTCCCTTAAATCCAGCGATCGCTTCATCCACCAAAGTAAACAAAGCATTGTAGACACTTTCCTGAGTATCATAAGAGAAAGAAGCTCCACCCGTAGGATCTTCGATAACAGAACTATAGGCCACTGGGCCATAGGCATCCGTCAACATCTGGATCGCATAAGCTTGTACGACACGCATCATCGCTCCATAATCACTTAAGCCTTGCTCATCACAAGAAGCAATCAGACGACGGGTATTGTTGAAAATATGAAGATATACATTCTCATACATACCACCACAGAAACCACGGTTCAACGCATAATCAACATTACCGGAACCATTAAAGTTATGTGGAGTCATGAAGTAGCCGCTAAACAAATCAATATTTAGGTTGAAGCAATATTGGAACAAGTTCTGCTGCGGAGCATAGACATAAGAGAATGGCTCCTTAAATTGGGCAGAGAACGGAAGTTCATCTGGATCAACCTCATAGGGATCAGTATTTAAATTTTCAAAATTATCTGTACAGCCCATGGTCATAACACCGGTAGATACTACCAAAGCCGATACAGCGGCATATTTTAAAATTCTATTTAGTTTCATAAGATATACTCAAGATTTAGAAATTAAGTTTTAAATTCAAACCAAAGCTACGAGATGTTGGCAACGCAAACATATCCACA